>Ga0209711_10001932_pt1 | contig 19382 bp, 22 predicted proteins | sample ArcticOcean_MG_C_7_FD_187441 | JGI IMG/M metagenome (GOLD analysis project Ga0209711, IMG submission 187441) | Marine microbial communities from western Arctic Ocean - ArcticOcean_MG_CB11_88 (SPAdes) (version 2) | ecosystem: Environmental > Aquatic > Marine > Oceanic | place: Arctic Ocean... | reverse complement strand
CACAAATAGCTTTGTGGTTACCAACTTATTTATATGGCAATTAAATATTTAAAAAAATCTCCAAAGACATCATCTACAGATGATACAAAAACTACAGAAATAGTTAAGGGTTTATTAAAAGATATTGAAAAAAATAAAGAACAAGCATGTATCGATCTTACTAAAAAATTTGACAAATATATTGGTGAAATAATTGTTTCTAAAGAAAAAATTGAAGAAATTAAAAAATCGTTAGATCAAAAAACAAAAGATGATATTAAGTTTTCCTACGATAGAGTTAGAAAATTTGCTGAAGCACAATTAAAAAATTATGGTCAAGATTTCGAAACAGAACTTTCACCGGGACTTTTTGCTGGCCAAAAACTAGTTCCAGTGAATACTGCTGGTTGTTATATTCCCGGCGGTAGATATGCGCATATTGCGTCCGCTGTTATGAGTGTAACTACAGCAAAAGTAGCGGGTGTTAAAAATGTGATTGCTTGTAGTCCTCCAAAAGAAGGAATTGGAGCTCATCCAACAATTATTTATACAGCCGATCTATGTGGAGCTGATGTAATATTAAATTTAGGTGGTGTACCAGGAATTGCTTCTATGACTAATGGATTATTTAAAAATCCTCCCGCTGATATTATAGTTGGTCCAGGAAATCAGTTTGTTGCTGAGGCAAAAAGAATTTTATTTGGTAAAGTAGGAATTGATTTATTTGCTGGTCCTACGGAAATTGCTGTAATTGCAGATGACAAAGCCGACGCTGAAATGGTTGCTGTTGATTTAGTTGGGCAAGCAGAACATGGTTATAACTCTCCTGCTTGGTTATACACAAAAAGTAAAAGAGTTGCTGATGTAGTAATGAAAAGAGTTCCAGAATTAATCGCTGATTTACCTGAAGTGCCAAGAACAAGCGCAGAGGCTGCCTGGAGAGATTATGGGGAAGTCATTCTTTGTGATACTGATGAAGAAATGGCAACAGTAAGCGATGAATATGCCCCAGAACATTTAGAAATCCACACAGAAAATTTAGACTGGTTTCATAAAAGATTAAAAAATTACGGGTCATTATTTATTGGTGAAGAAACAACAGTAGCTTATGGGGACAAATGTTCAGGAACAAACCATATCTTACCAACAAAAGGTGCGGGCCGTTATACAGGAGGATTATTTGTTGGTAAATTCATTAAAACTTTAAGCTTCCAAAGAATGAGCAAAGAATCTACAAAAACTGTTGGTGCAGCATGTGCTAGAATTTCACGATATGAAGGTATGGAAGCTCACGCTAGAACCGGTGATGCAAGATTAAGAAAATACGGTTTTTCAAACTAATGCACGCACTAGTCTATACTGATACTCAAACTTTAGTTTACAGAGAAGAAAAAAACCCAACAGAAAAATCAGGTGAAAGTATTTTAAAGATACAAGCCTCAGGTATTTGTGGTTCTGATATGCACGCATATCACGGCCACGATGAGAGAAGAGTCCCGCCATTAATTTTAGGTCATGAGGTAAGTGGAATTATTCAAAATGGAAAATTTAAAGATAAAGTAGTAGTTTTAAATCCATTAATTACTTGTGGTAACTGTGAATACTGTAAACAAGGAAGAGAACATTTGTGTCCCGAAAGATCGATTTTAGGAATGAGCAAACCAATAAAGAGAGAAGGTGGTTTAGCTGAATATGTTTCAATTCCAGATAAAAATATTTATGAGATACCAAAAGGACTAGACACCAAAGAAGCAGCTGTTGCTGAGCCTACAGCAGTATCGCTACACGCAATTTTATTAGGAGAACAAACTTTAAAAAAACCTTTATCTGAATGTAGAGTATTAATTCAAGGAGGGGGAGCTATAGGTTTATTATGTGGCTTAATTTTAGAAAAAGAAAAAAACTGTAAAGATATAGTTTTGTCTGATCCAAATAAAAAAAGAATAGATGAATGTTCTAAATATTTGGACGCAAAGTACGTAGCACCAAATGATAAAACTATTAATTTGAATGGCTTTGATATTATTTTTGACTCCGTAGGGCTAGAAGTTAGCAGACAACAAGCTATTGAAGTTATTGCACCCGGTGGTTCAATTGTACATATTGGCTTAACTCAACCAGCAGGAATATTTAATTTTAGAAAACTAACTCTCCAAGAGATTACTTTGATCGGAACATATTGCTATACAAATAAAGATTTTCAACAAACAATTAACTTATTACACAAAAAGAGTTTAGGTCCTTTAGATTGGATAGAATATAGAGAGCTTAAAAATGGTGCAAATGCATTTAAAGAAATTCATGATGGTTCATGTGTGGCTCCAAAAATTATCTTAATTCCTTAAATATCAAACCATTCTTTATATTTAGATTTATTGTTAATTAAATATTCAGGTAAATTATTAATATCTATTTGCTTTAATTTGTAATCACTTTCCCATTTATTTTGATTACTGCTATCAGCAAAATGATTGTAGAATAATTCTCTTTTTTTAACTTTGTCTCGTATTTTATCAATAGTAAGTCCGCTTAATTTAAATTCGTCATGATGGCCAAAATTCATAAATTTTTCATACATATCTTCTGGAGTTTTCAAATTTGTAAAGTGCCATCCACCATCTTTAATTATATTCATGTTAATATATTTAGCGTGAGAAAATAAAGTATCTAGTCGCCAAAAAGGATATTTTTTGAGTTTTATATTTCTTAACCAAGATAAAGATTTTAATTTTTTCTTTTTACACCCTTTAGTACCTGGCCAAATCATTTTATCATAAAGTAAATTAAATTTATAATAAAAAAATAGTTGATTAAATAACACTATATCATTTTTACTATTTTTAAATTCAAGGGAGTCTAAATTTGGAATTTCATCATTATCGCTTAGCATAATAAAATCATTATCGTCAGCATCTTTTAGTGCTTTTAAACTTTCATCATAAGATAGAGCAATTCTTTTAAGACTATTAGATCTTTGTAAAGATGGATTATTATTTTCCAAAACTATTCCTTCTGGCTCATTTTCTATAACTATATAAATTATTTTATCTTTAAATTTAGGATAATTTTTTATATCAAAATTTAATTTTTTCTTCTTTCCACTATGAGAATACATTGCTTCTGTTACAATGAATTTTTCCACTTTATCATTAAGTATATTTAGACGTACGTCGTACATCATATGCTCTGAAAAAAATGATGTGCAATCGTATATTTTCATTTATTTATAAATCCGAAGTTGTAGACAAAAAGTCTAATGTATTAATGCATCAAAATAGTAATATCAGTATGATAAAATAAAATCAGTTTAATTACAAAGGAGAATAATGAGTGGTTTTGCAATATTTAATATAGATGTAAAAAATCCAGAGGCTTACAAAGAATACATAGAGAAAGTGTTCCCTATAGTTTCAAAATTTGGAGGAGAGTATTTAGTAAGAGCCGGAGAGTACAAAGTCATGGAAGGAGAATGGAAATACCCTAGAACTGTTGTCATTAAATTTCCTTCTTATGAAAAAGCATTAGAGTGGTATAATTCTAAAGAATATCAACCCGTAAAACCAATTCGATTAGCAAACTCAGTAGCTAATGGAATTATAATAAAAGGAAAATAAATTATTTTTTGTAATTTATACAATTTAAGGTATCGGTAAATTTTATCTGATTTTTATATTTAGACTTAATTTCACCTATACCTTTTTGTAATTGTTTCTTAGAGATTTTTAATAGACAAGATATATATCTAGATTTTATCATTTGAATATACTTTGTTCTAGAAATATTAACTTTGTAATTAAATAAAGTAATCTTATATTTTTTTAGACTTCTTTTAATTTCATTAATTAAAATTTTATCTCTTTTAAGACTAGTATCTAATTTCAATTTCATAATTTTAAAACTTGGAATTTCATTGTTCGTAGTATTCAGAGAAAAAATCATTATTTGACCATTCTTATTTAGATGATTTTTAGTTAATTTTAGCAAAGTTTTAATCTGACCTTTAGAAAAGAAATGAATAGTTTGTTTGATTAAAATTAAATCAAAAAGTTTGTCATTTTTTTTTAAGTATTTAATTGCATCAATCTTTTTAAAAATAATATTTTTTTTTATATTTTTATTTTTTACAATATCTATTCCTACAGGCGTTTTATTAAACTTGTATTTTTTATGAAGAGAACTGATAATATTGGCTCTACCACAACCAATATCTAGAATTTGAATATCTTTAGTTAATTTTATTTTTGATTTTAAAAAATCATTAAAAAGAGAGATGTATTTTTTTGAAGAAAGCCAAGTTTTGTTATCCCAATTCCTGAGAGGCTTCATTACAAAGCGACAATAGCAGCGGCAATGGAAGCTAATCTTGCTGGTGTACTGTCGGCTCTACTAGTGATCACCACAGGAACTTTACCCCCAACAACAACCCCTGCTGCACAAGCACCCATAAAATAAATCATCATTTTAACAAGTGCATTTCCTGTCTCAACGTTTGGTACCAGTAAGATATCTGTTTTTCCTGTAACAGCATTTTTTATTCCTTTTATTTGAGCTGCCTTTTCAGAAACAGAATTATCAAAAGCCATTGGTCCGAATACGTCAGCTTCTACCCCTTCGCTTTGAGCTCTTATTGTAAGTTCTTTAGCATCAATAGAGCTGGGCATGCTATCTAAGACTTCCTCAGTAGCTGACAAGATAGAAACTTTAGGTTTATTTATTCCAATTCTCTTTGCAAAATCAACTGAGTTTTTTAAAATATGCATTTTAGTTTCTAATTTTGGTAATACGTTTAAAGCCCCATCAGTAATGATGAAAGGTTTGTCATTTTTTTCTAAAGTCATATGCCACACATGGCTTAATCTTTTTTTTCCTATTAAATTTAAATCTCTTTTTAAAACTGCTTTCATTAAAATATCTGTATGAATATGACCTTTTACAATTATTTTAACTTTTCCTTCACTAGCTAACTTAGCAGCAATCAATGCAGTATTATTCTCTACAGGCTCATGTATTGTTTCGTACTTAGAAATATCCCATTTAATATCCTTAGCTAATTTTTCTATAATTGATTTATCGCCTACAAATATTGGCTCTATCAAGGCTTCAGCCACACCTTGTTTCGCAGACTCTATTGCAATAGGCTTACCTGCGTTAACAATTACTACTTTTACAGGACCTTTAGCTTTAGCAATTTTTAGTAGATTTTCAGGGCAAATAATTTCTTTTTTAGATAGCATTTAATTCATTTATTTCTTGTAAAATTTTTGAGGGTATAGATATATCTTTATTTAAATTCTTTCTATAGGCTCTGTTCTTTCTTTCACCAGGATAAAGAATAGAACTAAAACCTTTGGCTTTTGGAAGCCTTTTAACTAATGCTATATTTTTTTTCATTTCTTTTAAAAAATTTTTACCAATAAAAAGTTTAGGATTAATAACTAGAAATAAATGACCCATATTTTGAGGTCCAGAAAAATCATCAAAAGGATCTCTAGTTTTTCCTCCATGGCTGCTACCCGTTAAAACACCGCTTAAAATATCAACCATCCAAGCCAACCCAGATCCTTTATGCCCTGCAATAGGTAATTGAGTTCCTTTTAATGCCTTATTTGCATCTGTAGTGATATTGCCATTTTTATCTAAGGCTACACCATAAGGAATTTTCTGACCCAATTTACTAGCTCTTCTTATTTTTCCTCTATTAATCATTGAAGTGGAAGCATCTAAAATAAAAGGAGCTTTACCAGTTGGAACACCAAAACAAATTGGATTAGTTCCAAATAAAGATTTTTTTGCTCCATGAGGAGCTAATGCAGGAGGAGCGTTTGTAAAGCAGAAGACCATTAAATTCTTTTTCACTGCTTGTTCAGCGTAAAAACTTGACAGCCCGTAATGGCCACTTTTTTTAACAGCTACTAAACCAATCCCGGTTTTTTTTGCGTTACTAATAGCTTGATTAATTCCAATGTCTGCTGCTACAAAACCAATACTATTGTCAGCATCAACATATGAAACAGAAGAGCTTATCTTTTTTATTTTAATTTTAGGCCTAGGGTTAATCAGTTTTTTTTTGATACGATCACAATACATTTTTAATCTTGCTAATCCGTGAGATGGAGCATCTACAAGTTCAGCTTTAATTAAATAATCCGCACATATTTCAGAGTGTTTTTTTGATAGCTGATACTTTGTAAATATTTTTTGAAGCTTAGATTTTAATATATTTTTTTTCACTTAATTTTTATATTTCCTTTATTTTCCCAATAATCAATTCTTTGTTTTTGATTTTCAACTAACTTTTTACACATCATCCCATATTTTTTAGTAAGTTGGTTGAAGTCTTTCATTGCAATAGCTGTTAATCTTTTAATTTCTTTTTTATTATTATCACTCATAAACTTGGGTTTATAGTTAAGTACTTCACCTAGATCATGGGAAAATTTTAAAGTTATATCGGCACTTTCATTAAGTCCTTTAATAACTGATTTTTCTGCATTTGCATTTTTAAAACTCTCAGTCGCTACTCTATAAAAGCTATAACATGCTGTATAATCTTTTTGTATATTTTCTAAAACAAATTTAGCAACTTTTTCTTCTTTAGTTTTTTCAATTGCGTGTAAGGAAAAGGAATAAAATAAAATGATAATATAAATAAATTTTTTCATTAGCTTTCTTTTTTATAATTTATAATATTATCACACTTTGTAATCAAACTTACACCCTCTGTATTGTTCAAAACAGTTTTAATTTTTATGCTGGAATTTTTCATATCAAATATCATTTTAGCTTAAAATGCTGAATATCCAGATATTTCAGAGACAATCAAATCATCATCTTTAGCAATCCCTTTATTTGTAATATTTTCTTTTTTTTCATTAATATCATTCAATCTTAATCTTTGATAACTATTATCATCATATATAAATTCTCTAGTCATTATCCCCTTATCTAGATCAAGCGTATATTTATTTTTCTCATAATTATAATTCTTATTTCTACAATCTTTAAAGATTAATATTTCAGTTTTAGACTCAGTTATTATTAAAATTAAAAAAAATATTTAAAGTAATTGTTTCATTTATTATTAATAAAAGTTTAGAAAAAATTAATCAATCCATTCTTTAAATTTATCTTTATTATTAACAATATAATCTGGCAGTTCTTTAAAATTTATTTGTTGTAATTTACCGCCATTGTTAATCTTATCTGCTTTTTTATCAGCGAAATAATCATAAATTATTTTCTTTTCAGATATACTTTTTTTAATATCATCAATTTTCATGCCGCTATTTTCGTACTCTAAATGATGTAAAAAATTCTTCATTTTGTGATCAATATTTTCGGGGCTTTTAATATTAGTAAAATGCCAACCACCATCTTTAATAATTTCTATATTATGATATTTTTTTAGTGAAAATAATGTATCAAATCTCCACAGGGGGTATTTTTTAGTTTTTATATTTCTTAACCATTGAGGGCTAATTAAATGTTTTTTTTTACAAATTTTACTACCGGTCCATGAAAATTCAGGATAAATCAAATTAAGTTTATAAAAAAACATCTTCTGCTTAAATATTGTAATTTTTTTTTTATATTCAAAATTATTAAGATTGGGGATTTCATCTAAATCACCCACTAAAATTAACTCTTCATCCGAATTTTTTTTTAAACCATTGGTTAAAAAATTTCTTTGAGAATTTTCTCTAATGAGAGCATTATCTAAAATCTTAGAATTTTTTTCTTCTAGAGTATCACTTGATTTTACTTCACTTAAATTTTCTGGACTATTTTCAAGAGGTAAATAAATTATTTTATCTTTAAATTTAGAAAATTTATTTATATCGAAATTTAATTTTTTAGATCCACCTTTATGATTGAATGTGGCCTCGCATATTACAAAGCGTGAAACGTATTTATTTAAAATATTCAAACGAATATCAAGCAACATGTCTTCATCAAAATATAAAAAGCAATCAATAATTTTCATAATTCTACTATACGATGTTTAATATTTAGAGTAATCTATTTACCATATATGGCTAATATAAATTATAAAAATATTGCATCTAAGATAAAATTTGAAGGTAGAGCTTTTATAAATGGCAAATATGTCGATGCAATCGATGGCGAAAAATTTAAGACAATAAATCCTGCTACCGGCGATGTTCTCTGTGAAATAGCTAAGTGTAATAATAAAGATGTGGATTTAGCCGTAAAAGTTTCAAGAAAAGCATTCAATAGTGGTGTTTGGTCTAGAACCTCACCTGAGTTTAGAAAAGATATTTTATTAAAATTTGCAGAATTATTGAGAAAACATGGTGTAGAGAACTCAGTTCTTGAGTGCATCGATACTGGAAAATTAATAGGTGATTGTATAAATGAAGTTGCCAACGATGCGCCTATGCATTTTCAATGGTATGGAGAATTAATAGATAAAGTTTTTGGAAAAGTTGGACCAACAGAACCATCCTTAACTAGTTTAATTGTTAAAGAACCAATAGGAATAGTTGCCGGTGTTGTTCCCTGGAATTTTCCGCTTATGATGGCAGTGTGGAAGATGGCGCCAGCTTTAGCTGCCGGTTGTTCAGTCATAATTAAGCCAGCAGAAGATACTCCTTTAACCGCAATTAGAGTTGCACAAATTGCTAAAGAGGCAGGGATACCTGATGGTGTTTTAAACGTAGTGCCTGGTTTCGGTGACGTTGGTGAAGCGTTAGGCCGACATACCGATGTAGACGCAGTCTCGTTTACTGGATCAACTGAAGTCGGTGGATTGTTCATGAAATATTCAGGTGAAAGTAATTTAAAAACAATAGGTCTTGAGATGGGTGGAAAAAGTCCATTCATCGTTCTTGAAGATGCAAAAATAACAGACGATTTAATCGATAATGCAATTAACTCCGCTTTTTGGAACGGTGGGCAAAATTGTTCGGCGAATATGCGTCAGATCGTTCATAGTAAAATTAAAGATGAATTTTTAGAAAAGGTTTCAAAAAAAGTAAAAAATTTAAAAGCTGGAGATCCTTTAGACTCAACTTCAAATATGGGCTCAATGATATCAAAAAAACATTTAGCTACCGTTGATGGATATATTCAAAAAGGCATTAACGAAGGAGCCAAACTTTTATTTGGTGGTGTTTCAGATAAAGACCAAAAAGGTTTTTATGCAAAACCAACTCTTTTTGACAATCTAAAAGAAAATATGACAATTGCTCAAGAAGAAATATTTGGACCTGTGCTCGGGGTTCTTACAATAAATAGTACAGAAGAAGCTTTAAAAGTAGCAAGTAATTCTAAATACGGATTACACGCCAGTGTGTTCACTCAAGACATTGACAAAGCATTTCATTTAGCAAAAAGTTTACCTTGTGGAACTGTATCAGTGAACACTTTTTCTGAAGGAGATATTAAAACACCTTTTGGTGGATATAAACAATCAGGCTCTTTAAGTAGAGATCAAGGTACAGAAGCTTTGAATCAATATCTTCAAACTAAGACTATTTGGATTAGCCACTCGTAATTTTAATGATCAAGCCATTTAAAGTGAATGTTTCAGAAGATATTCTAAAAGAAATTAACAATAAAGTTAAAAACTATCCATGGCATGAAATGCCTAAAGATGGAGGTTGGAACTATGGAACTAATTTGGATTATATGAAAGAGATATCTAATTATTGGGTAAATAAATTCAACTGGAAAAAACATGAAGATGAAATAAATAGATTTTCAAATTTTAAAACAGATGTTGACGGTATTGAAATACATTTTATTCAAGAAAAGGGTAGTGAATTAAATTCACAACCATTACTTATTACTCATGGTTGGCCTGGATCAATAATTGAATCACTCCATATAATAGAAAAGCTAGCTCATCCTGAAAAATTTGGTGGAAAAAAAGAAGATTCTTTTGATGTAATAGTTCCGTCATTACCAGGATTTGGATTTTCTGGAAGTCCATCAAGACCGATTGGTCCAAGAAAAATGGCAGAGATATTAAATAAATTAATGATAAAAAATCTTGGATATAAAAATTACTTAGCACACGGAGGTGATTGGGGAGGCACAATATCTAATTGGATTGCTTATGATCACGCAAACAATTGTAAAGGAATACATATTAATTTTCTCTCAATGCGTTTACCAGAAGGACCTCAAAATAAAGAGGAAGAAAAGTGGCATAATAAATTTATTAAAGGTCAAGAAATGGAAGAGGGTTATAGAATACAGCAAGCCACTAGACCGCAGACTTTAAGCTACGGAATGATGGATAGCCCTGTAGGAATTGCAGCCTGGATAATAGAAAAAATGTATTCCTGGTCAGATTTAGAAAATGACAATATCGAAAGTGTTTATTCCAAAGATATATTGCTAGCTAATATTATGGTTTATATATTAACAAAAACTTTTAATACAGCTTCATGGATTTATTACGGTAGAAGAGAAGAGGGTGGAAGATTTTTTCCAAAAAATTTTAAAAAAATTACAGTTCCAACTGCTATTGCCATCTTTCCAGCTGAGATGTCACCATGGCCTCCAAAATCTTATTTAGATAGAATGTTCAATATTAAACAATTTACGGTAATGTCTAAAGGCGGGCATTTTGCAGCTTTAGAACAACCAGATTTACTTTTGAAAGATATTGTAAAATTTGCTAGAAAAATTAAATAGTGAAGAATTTAAAGAAATGGTTAAGAAAAGTTTCAATTAAATTAATGAGAAGATAAGCCAGTATTCGCTATACTAAAAATCATATCTTCGTAATTCATATCAAGATTTAATACACATGACCTATAAAAATATCCTTTTCGAAGCCCCGGCATTAGATTAGCTTCCATGAAATGAGGAACACCAAGGTGATTCATTTTAATATCTATTCTACCTAAAGATTTACCACCAAGAGCTTTAAAAGAATCTTTTGCTAATTTAGAAAGTTTTTTAAAAATTTTAATGTCGGTTACTGCAACAACTTTTTCTTCGTCATCTTTTTTAACATCAAAATCAAGAATACAATGTCCGTTACTATTTTTTTTAATAATAATTTCTACTGGCATAGCTTTTAAGTTACCATTTACGCTGTCTTGAAAAATACCAACACTATATTCTTTTCCAGGTAGATATGTTTCTACAAGCGATGAAAGGTTATGATTTTTTTTAATATCTAAGACTTTTTTTTTAAAACTTGAAAAATTATTAACAATTGAATTTGCATCGATACCCCTACTATCACCACCTTTGATTGGCTTAATAAATAAGGGAAACGAAATAGGTATTGAAGATTTATTTATGTGTTTTCCTGGAGCAGTAATAAAAAAATCAGCAGTTTTGATTTTAGCTTTTAAGATAAGTTTTTTTGCTCTATTTTTGTCGCTTTCATTATTCAAGGCATCTCTATTAGACGCAATATAAGGAATATCAAATTTTTCCAAGTAATCATTAAGCCATATTTTTTCTTCATTAAAATTAAAATATTTAACACCAGAAAATACCAGATCTGGTTTTCTCTCAACTAATTTTATTAAATCTTTCTTAGTATTTATTTCGGTAATTAAAACATTTCTATATCTTTTTAATAAAATTTCTAAAATCTTATTCTCTTCCAATATGATACCAACATTATCTTGATGGGCATTTTTTTCACCAGGATTAGGAACAATAACTATTTCAATAGATTTATTGATTTTAATTTGAAAAATATTATCACCTTTAAAGGGAATAACTATGCCTGTTTTTTTAAGCTTTTGTTCTGTAATATCTTTTATAATCATAATGCGCACGCAAGTTTATTCATGATTAATTACATGAATATTAAGTTCTTTAGATTGGTACTTTTCGAAAAATACTTGCTTATAAGTGTGGTTAATTTTTATTTAGCAGTATCTAAAAAACCTTTATAACATCTTTAATCAGCTATAGATAGAACTAAGAGAATTTTAATTAAAAATTTTTTTTACAGTAAATAGCCCTAATGCAACCGCAGGACCAATACCAAAAGCAAATAATAGCGTTCCAATACCAACCGTAGCTCCCAAATACCATCCTATAGAAACTACAGTAATTTCTAAAAAGGTTCTAACAGCTGCTATTGGAAAATTAGTTTTTTGTTGCAAACCTACCATTAAGCCATCTCTTGGCCCCGGCCCTAAATTTGCCACTAGATAAATTCCACCACCTAACCCAACTGTAAAAATCGCTATTATAGCTAGAGATATTTGAGATAAGTAATTTTCTGGAGTAGGAAAAAACTTTATACAAACATCTATCATGAGCGCAACAATCAAAGCATTAAGAACTGTTCCTATTCCAGGCTTTTGATTTAAAAATAACCACAGCAATAAAACAACTATACTTACAAAAAAAGTAATAGCCCCAATAGAAAAATCTAAATTTAATGAGATGCCTTGAGCCAAGACAGACCATGGAGAGGCGCCAGTAAATGAAACTATAAGCAAACCTTCACCAAGACCAAATAAAATAAGACCAAAACATAAAAAAAAGAAAGTAGAGAATTTTGGTTTTAAATTAAGAGGGTTGGCTGAGCTCCAAAAAACTTTTGGAACTTTTTTAATAGATAAAAACATATATGACTTAATTACAGATTATAAAAAAAAATAAAAGATAATTAAAGCTTATAATGAATAATTATGATCTTACTTCTAAAATATAGCTATTATAAAAAATATGATGTTTTTTAAAAGATTATTTTCAAAAAGCAACCTACAATTAAAAGTTGATGACGGAGGAAGAGCTGCAGCTGGTTACAAGGGAAAGGTTGGAGATTGTGTGGTGCGATCAATAGCTATTGTAACTGGCGCTTGTTATCAAAAAGTTTATCAAGATTTGTATAATGAAAATAAAAAATTTAGAATTAATTCAAAAACTAAACTTGCTAAAAAATTAAAAAAGAAAAATGATAGCCCAAGAACTGGCACACATAGAATTGTTCTTAAAAAATATTTAAAAAAATTAGGATGGAAGTGGTATCCAACAATGTTTATAGGTCAAGGCTGTAAAGTTCATTTAAAAAAAGAAGAGCTACCGCAAGGAACAATTATTGTATCATGCTCCAAACATATAACCGTAGTTAAAAATGGTGTTCTTCATGACACCTATGATTGCTCAAGAAATGGAACTAGATGTGTTTACGGTTACTGGACTCACCATGATCATTTATAAGAGGTCTCTATTAAGTTACCAAATAAACCAAACCTATCATCTGCACAAAATTTATAATAACTGATAACCCGTGAGCATATTTAAATTTTTTTTTATCATTTCTATCTTTTAGCTTATTTATCATAGGCATTAAAATAAATAATGAGAAAATAAACAAAATTGCAATAAAAAGCGTAATGTAAAAATCTAAAATAAATGAAGAGATAAAAATAAATATTCCAATCACAATTAATAAAACTATTAAATTAACAAAGTAGTAGTAAGGAAATATTTTTCTAACAAATTTTTTTGCATTTTTTGAATCTAGAACTTTAAATATAACTGGAGCAACTACAAAAGAAAAAAAAATCATCATTCCTAGATTTATTGCAAATAAGTTCTGTATTAAATTTTCAATCATTTAATGACAGCTTATATTATATTTTTTTAATTTGTAATAATTATACGGTAGCGGTGTTATGAATCCAATCAAAAGCATTATTGGTACAACATACCAAACTAATAAAGCTCCCCCTGTCAAAACAAAATCCGTTACGTTCATAGCTAGCTCCATACTAATCATTGATATAAAACTCATCCCAAAAGCAGTTTTAATTGCATTTTTAAATTCAAATTTTTGTTTTAATAAAATAATAGTTTCCAAACAAACGCTGGTAATTAGTCCATTAATTACCGCTAAAAACATCACACCTAGAACAGGAAAATTTATTTCCATAATTTGAAAAAAAAAGATAGTTCCAAAATCACCAATAGAACATCCTAATAAACACCAAGTAGTATTTTTAGAACTTTTTTTCCAAGTATTACTACAATCCCATCTTATCTTAATATTTTCTGAGGTCATTTATTATTCAAGTTAAATTTTTGTTTAGATATAAACGTTTTAACAATTTTTCTTTTCTTTAAATGTAAAGCCTGATCACTGGCTGCTTTGAGTTGCACAAGAGATACCAAAAAAAGGGGTTAAGAATGTAAGTATTTTTTTCATAACACCTTTATATTAATAATATATTTACGTATCAAGGGGTGTTCTATTGAAAGAGGACACCCCTTGATTTCTATTTACTAACTTTTAAAAAGTTCCATAGCCTTATTTAACAACTCTTCAGATAGAGCATGATCACCAGCTTCATGAGCCTTCATGCCAGCGTCTCTCATTTTTTGAGCTGTTTCGATCTTACTGTCGAGATTTTTAGCCATCATTGGGCAGGATCCTGCATATGCAGAACCAGTGAACATTACTAATATTGATAATATTAAAAGTTTTTTCATTATTTTTCCTTATGTTTAAGTTAAGTCTTATAATTAAATGTTTAAAAGTATTATGAAATTAAAAGATTGTCACAGGGACGATCTGCGTTTAAAGAACAAACTATATTTGTAAATAACAATTAATATAAAAGAGAGATTTTTTGAAAAAAAGAAAAGCTCCATCGCACAAATCATCAAAGGCAGTTTTAAATTTTGCAGAGGCTATTAGTTTTAATGCACAAAACTATATCCCAAAAGATGGACTATCTTTATCTTTATTTAGAATTGAGATTTTAGCAGGGCTAACAGTTGCTTTAGCATTAGTTCCAGAAGCTATTGCATTTGCTTTTGTTGCTGGAGTAACACCTCTCTCAGGGCTTTACGCGGCCTTTATTGTCGGATTAATTACCGCTTTATTTGGTGGGCGACCTGGAATGATTTCTGGCGCAACAGGAGCTTTAGCAGTAGTTATGGTGGCTTTAGTTTTAGATCATGGAGCAGAGTATTTATTTGCGACTGTAGTTTTAATGGGGATATTACAATTAATTGCAGGTGTAGCTAAACTTGGAAAATTTATTAGAATGGTTCCACAACCCGTGATGCTTGGCTTCGTTAATGGTTTAGCAATAGTAATTGGCATTTCTCAACTAAGTCAATTTAAAACAATTAATTCTCTTGGTGAACCAGTTTGGATTACAGGTGATATATTAATTTATTCAATTATATTTGTTATTTTAACCATGTACATTATATGGCTATTACCTAAAATAACTAAAGCTTTACCATCCACATTGGTAGCTATTTTATTTACTACCATTTTAGTTTTAACTTTAAACATTGACATTCCAAGTGTTGGAGATCTTGCAAGTGTTAAAGGAGGTCTTCCAAATTTTTCAATTCCATTAGTTCCTTTTAACTTAGAAACATTAAAAATTATTTTCCCATATGCTTTTATTTTAGCTTCAATTGGACTGATAGAAAGTTTATTGACTTTAAATCTAGTTGGTGAAATTACAAATAAAAGAGGAGGAGCAAGCCAAGAATGTGTAGCACAAGGTTTGGCTAATACAGTCACTGGTTTTTTTGGAGGGATGGGTGGATGTGCAATGATTGGGCAATCAATAATCAATGTAAGATCTGGTGGAAGAACACGTATTGCAGGAATTACTGCTGCTTTATTTTTATTAATTTTTATTTTATACGCCTCTTCATATATTGAAATGATACCTATAGCGGCTTTAGTAGGTGTTATGTTTATGGTTGTGATAGGAACGTTTGCCTGGAACTCATTAAAAATTTTATTTTTAGTCCCAAGAAGTGATGCGCTAGTTACCATTCTTGTAACCATCGTAACAGTATTAGAAGATTTAGCCATTGCAGTAATAGTTGGAGTAATTGTATCGGCATTAGTTTTTGCTTGGAAATCTGCCTCAAAAATTAGAGCTGCTGAAAGATTGTCTAAATCAGAAAAAGGCGCAAAAGTTTACGAAATAGAAGGACCACTCTTTTTTAGCTCTGCTAGTAGTTTTTTAGAAATTTTTAAACCACCTGAAGATCCAAAAGTTGTAATCATTGATTTTGCAAAATCAAAAGTAATTGATCAATCTGCTTTAAAAGCAATTGAAGACATTGCAGAAAAATATAATAGCATTGGAAAAAAAGTAAAACTTAGACACTTGACACGTGACTGCCATAAATTACTTAGCAAGGCAGGTCAGCTTGTTGTTGATAGCGATGATGACCCAGATTACGGGCTGGCAGTTGATTATGGAGTTAAATTAGGAATTTTTGGCAAATAAAATTTGTGAACTAACAGGAAAATTAGATTTGTTTTTATAGAAAATATTACAACTAATCTCATAAACGTTTGCTTATCTAAAACCCATATCTAATTAAGGCGATATTCTCATTAGGCTCAACTAGTAACGATTATAATCGTATTGACTAATCAAGTTTAATTTCATCTAATCATATCATGCCCGGAAAACTTGTTAGCAAGATTTCTCAAAGAAAATGCTTCACGTTAAAAGCATCAGATACTGTTAAAACTGCTAGTTCAAGACTTCATGAAAATCATGTAGGGTGCATGCCAATATTAGACGAAAAAAAAAATGTTGTTGGAATAATTTCTGAAAGAGATCTTTCACAATTAATTCATTCCGAGAGATTTAATACAAGTCTCACAGTAGATAAAATAATGTCAAAAAATCTAGTTACTTGTGACACAAACTCCTCTGTAACTGAATTAATGGAGCTAATGAGTGATAAAAAAATTAGACATATCTTAATAATGGAAGATAAAACTTTAAAAGGTGTTGTGTCAATTGGTGATGTAGTGAATCACCTTATTAATAAGTATAAAGAAGAAAATAAAAGTTTGAGAGAGTTTATCAACAGTTACTAATGATTGAATATTTAAAAAAAAATAAAAAAATTGTTTTAATAATTTTAATAGTGGCGTTTATCGAATTAAGCGGTCATGGAATATTAGCTTCCTTATCTAGATTATTAAGAACTCTTTAATTATTTTAATACTCTCTGCATAGCAGCTTCAGCTAAAATCATATTTGGATCTAAAAAATCTTTTGATAATTGCACTTTTTTAAAGGATCCAGAGGTAAATACTGCTATTGGAAGTTCAGTGCAACCAAGAATTATTTTTTTACACTTATTTTTAATTAAAAAATTTACTGCAGGTTTAATAGCTTTTCCCGCTTCTATTATTTGTCCCATTTTTACAAACTTAATTGCTTTATCGACGTTTTTTGCTTGAATAGATTTACCAGGATTAACTAATTCATATTTATTATCAAAAAATTTATTGTAAACTCGAGTTTTTAAAGTTCCTTCTGTAGCTAGCAAGCCTATTTTAGAATTTTTTTTACATGTTTTTAATGCAGATACATATACTTCTCTAGGCATGCTTATGATGGGAATTTTAGTTTTTTTTTGCAAATCATCGAACCAATAGTGAGCAGTATTGCACGGTATAACAATGAATTTGCATTTATTTTTTTCTAAAAATTCACAACCATCAAGAAGACTTTTTAAAACTTTATTATATCTATTAATATTTTCAGTTCTATTAGGAATATTTGATTTATTGTATAATACAAATAAAGGATACTGTTGGTCGGTTTTTACTTTATTTATTTTCACTAATTTATTACAGAAATCAAGACCAGCTTGCGTCCCCATTCCTCCTAAGATTCCGATCATAGGTATTAATATTCTATTTAAAAAGTTTTAAAAGCATTAAATTTTAAATAGTTTTGATGTCCAAAACCACCTTTATCAATCCTGTCAAATGTAGATGATAAATTCAATCCATTGTTATAGTTTCAGCTCTAGCTAATGAACTTAAAAGACTAATAATAAAAATTGATAAATATTTATTAATCTTTTTCATTATTAACCTTTACCTCTCCAAGGTATAGTTTTATCAATTATTTTTCTTATCGTCACGTCAAACAGTAGACCAAGCATACCCATTACAAAGATAGTGATCCAAATAACTTCATATTGCATGTACTTTCTTGCAATGTTTTCAACAAATCCAATACCAGTTGTACCAGCTAAAAATTCTGCTGCCACTAATGTTCCCCAACACATACCAACAGCAACTCTGATTCCTGTTAAAATTTCAGGTAAAGAATTTGGAAATATAACGTTTTTTAATATTTGCCATTTTGATGCGCCCAATGAATGCGCGGCATGAATTTTAGATAACTGAGTACCCGATGCACCAGCTCTTGCAGAAATAATCATGATTGAAAATGAAACCATGAATAATAAGAATACTTTACCAACGTTATCAATACCGAATACTGTAATGACTAATGGAGCCCAAGCAAGTGGTGGCACCGGTCTATAAAGTTCAACTAATGGATCAAAGAAACCTTTAGCAAATCTATTTAATCCCATGAAAATTCCTAAAGGAACACCAAAGATAATTCCAAGCATTAAACCCATAAATACCCTTAGGAATGAATCCCAGATATGTCCGTAAGGAATTGGAACTTTAAATGCTTTAAACTCACCAGTTACGACATTTAAAACTTTACTTTTAAAGTTAGGTTTAACTGTTCCATCTTCTGAGTGAACAGGATATTTACCAGGAACTATATCTGCAATCCAGTCAGGTAAAATAAAACCTACAATTTGATTTACACCCATCATTTCATACCAAATCATAGGTACGTATTTAAATCCTACACTTGGTTTTAAAAGATCTGCAAATATTCTAAATGTGTCAGATGGTTTAGGTAACCATCTTCCAGGACCATCTTCTGAACAAGTTGGACCACTTGAAAGAATTGTTCCACCTGGGAAAAATACAGCATCTATTAATTTTAAATTTCCTTGTTGTTCATTTTGAACAACATCAAAATCTCTAATAGCTTGTTCCATCTCATTTAAAGCTTTAGGTGGAAAAATACTTGCGTATTCAATTCTTTGGTTAAGTTTTAATATATCTTTAATCCAACCTAGTTCTAAGTCTTGGTCATCACCTAAATTATCTTTATATTCATTAGCTATAGTTTTTATTTCTTCTGAAATTCTTAAATATTCTGGATTATGATTTCTCATTTCAAAAAAAACATCGCTTATCTCATTAAGTTCGATGGCAGCAGTATGAAATTTTAAACCACTTTTACTCTCAGGTAATGTCGGAACTTCTTCGCCAGTGGTTCCCCATCCTGTTTGTTTTTTTAACGCTTCAATTCTTTTACTTTCTTCCTCAGGGCTAAGTGGAGGAGGGTAGGTATCTTTTGGAAACTCTTGAGTTAAGATAATTATCCTATTTGTTAAATTAGCTATTGTAGATCGATTTTTTTCTTCTAATAAATTTGGATTAGTTAAAGAGGGTAATACATATTTAGTCTTTTCGAGTAAGTCTAAATATATTCTTTTATCTGAATTACTTAAAGTTGGATGATTTGTAACTTCTTTAATTTTTGCTCTTAAGTTAATATTCTCTC
>Ga0209711_10001915_pt1 | contig 19517 bp, 29 predicted proteins | sample ArcticOcean_MG_C_7_FD_187441 | JGI IMG/M metagenome (GOLD analysis project Ga0209711, IMG submission 187441) | Marine microbial communities from western Arctic Ocean - ArcticOcean_MG_CB11_88 (SPAdes) (version 2) | ecosystem: Environmental > Aquatic > Marine > Oceanic | place: Arctic Ocean... | reverse complement strand
TTTCGAGTTTTACACCAAGTTTTTTTAATTCTTTAATTACTTTCTTTTGTTTTGAAAGAGTTCCTGCTTTTGAAGGAACTTCTATTGTTTGAAATGAAGCTACTAGCTTATTTACATTATTCATGTACTATAATAATTATAATGTAGTATATAAATAATAATAATATACTAAAGAAACATTGATTTAATAATTCATTCTTGAAAAAGTCATACATTTAGAAGAAACATTATAATTAATTTTATAATAATTCAAATTGTAATATTTCTCCTAATCTGTAATCAAACCAGCGACCAATAAAAAATTATATCAACATTTCTGTATCAATTTACAATTATTATGGATGCATTCTTATTAGGTTTTGTATATTTTATTAATTCATACAAAGTTCCATTTAATTTATTCCAATCAACTTCTGTTATTGTATTTTTTTCAGAGTCTAATACATAAAATATTGAATTTTCTTTTACTACAGTGTATATATGTCCATATGGATGACGCACTGTTACTAGAAATCTTTCTCTGTTCCCTATCATTTCCAGCTTGTCTTTTTTCGATTGATTGTTTTTCATCACGGCAAATTGCCTTAACGTTCTTTTTCTTTTTATTGTTAACCATTTTTTAATAATATCTAAACTGAAAAATCCATTATTTGCATATGCATAGCTTTTAAAGTATTTTTCAGCAAACTTTTGCATTTGTAAACAAGTGACAATTCTACAACCAAATAATGCATTTATCGCGTGTACGCTACAATATCGTTTATATTGCTTTTCAATATACATTATTATATCATTTATAAAATTCATTATGAATAATAATATTATTATACTTTATTTTGTGAAGATTATGTGCTGTTTTTCACATATTCAGAGTAAATATTATCTATTATTCTTCATCAATTTGTTGATGTTATGTAGTTGTTTTTGATTATATTCATATTTTACAATAAAATATTTTAATTTTAGTCAGAATCACTTTCTGAGTCATCGTCTCGTTCACTGTCTATGTAACTTTCATCATCACTATCAAAATCACTTTCACTTTCAGGATAGTAGTCTGAATCTTCTTCGGAATCATAATCATCATCTAAAACTATTTTAGGAATGCTTTTCGCGAGAGGAGGTTTAACAACGCGACCAGATGAAGTAGTTTGAATCATTTTGTATATTTAATATATATTTATACTTCTTTAAGTAAAAATTAATTAATTCACTTTAAGAAATTAATAATTAATTAATTACAAAAAAATATTTTATAAAATGTTTATTGTTACTGTTGATGAATTAAAATTTACTTATTTCAATAATGTTGAAGAAGCAAATATATATGCAGAAAATGAAAACAATAAATACACAAATATAGATGATGGGTGTGTGAGTTACACGATGTATCCAAGAGTTGTTATTCATGAACTTCAGATGAATATTGAATACACTCAAGATTATTTACAGACTGAAATTTATGCAATAAAAATATATAATGATTCCACCTAAAGAAATAAACAATAATAATTTCAAAATAAAATTAATCATTATGACTTTTGTTATTCCTTACAACACTGAACTGACTTTGGCTTCAAACGAAGAGTTTGACTTCAAGCCATGGAAAGAACTTGAACAAGAACAAACTGAATCTACTATTGAAAAGCTCCTCAAGAACAATCAAGAGCATTTGAAGGATATTACAACTTCAAAAAGAGAGCTTCGGTACTTAAAGGAGACAATGAGTTTAATGCAGAATGAAATCAATAGACTTCATCAAGTAAAGGAGCGTAATGGAGTCCTTAGTAAGCTCAAGAAACTAGTTGGTATTAATTAATTCATGGAAGGTTTTTTCATTATGTTGAGCAATTAATTCATAATAAGATTGTTCATTTATTTTTCTTATTGTTTCATCTGGATCTTCTGGTAGCATAGAATTAAATTTTTCTAATTGTTCTAAAGTATCATTAAATTTATCAATATTGCTTACTTTAGAACTTTTTGTACTAGACCAAATCTTTTGATTTCCTTTGGCTGTTAAACCTAGAGCTGGATGTTTCTCAATTCTAAAGAAACATCTCTGTAATACCTTTCCAGCTTTAGTAGTTTCAGAATGACTATTCCAAGTTACATAAACCGGAATGCTGATGGCTTTGAGATCGTCTGGAAGTTCTTGTGCTTTTTTCTTTCGGCTTACTTTTCCTCTGTTGTGATTTTGTACACCTTGAGAAGCCCAACGTAAATTTATCAGACGGTTATCATATTCATTACGTGATACATGGTCAACTGAATCAGTTTTGTTTTGGTTTTCTTCATTATATAATTTTAGTATAAATGAATGAAGAAGAATAAATTCTGTATCTATAATTATATTGTTAATATTCTCAAAATCACGGACACATTTTCTAGATGGATGAGCTACTAAATAGCGTGTATTAGAATGTCTATACCAAGTAAAGTATTTAAGTTTTTCAACTAAACATGTATTTATCATTATATTGCATAAATGATAATTAGATGATTGTACGGTGAGTGTTGAATAGTCATCATTTACTTTCTGATAAAAATTTTTAACTTCACGCATGTTTGTAAGAAATATAGAGTTTTAATCTTTAATTAGTTATGTGAGGGCTCTAGTTGCTGAACGCGAGCCCGCCCATACCGCTCATAATTCTGAGAACATTGTAATTTACGGCGTATACTACACTGCAATCTGGGGTATCAAGTTGTGCGTTATCAATGCGAGAGAAATTGCAGGTGCCTGAAGGTTGATGTTCTTCTGGTTTGAGGGCAAATGAATACACATTAATATTTTTCTTAACTTCACCAGCTTTAGCGTCATCTAAGTTGGAATATTCACCTTGCTCTGTTGGCATATCTACAAGATCGGGGACGTTAGTGTGATGTTGGTATGTCTGGACACGTTGAAAGTAATCAGCAGATCTCTTAGCGAAACGTTCATGACCGTTAAGTTTAAGAGTAGTCATATCAGCGTTGGATGGGAGAGCACCGGATGGTAAACGACCACCTGAACCTTTCCATACAAGTTGCTTGCATGGGTGATTAAAGTTAAGACGGACTACACCAGAACCACTGTTACCATCTTGTTGTTGAAGTTGGTCAATCAGCATATTGTGTTGAACTTGGGCAAAACGTCTGCGTTCATCAGTATCAAGGTAGATATAGTCAACAAACAGTTTCATGTCTGCGGCATCAGCTTTGAGGTTAAATGTAAGTTTGACTTCATGGTATTGAAGAGCAATGAGTGGGAGAGCAAGTCCTGGGTTACGGCAGAAAAAGAATTGAAGTGGTACGGTACCAACTGTGTTAAGAGCATCATAACCACGGCGTTTGCCATTTGGGCAAGTAAGTTCAGTCCAGATATCCATCCATTCACCATAGTGTTTGTCAATACGCTGACCACCAATTTCAAGATCGATCGATTCGATATTGGAAGTACCTTCACAGCCTTCGAGCCAGCAGTTGGTGACAAGATCACCATTGCGGCTGATGGTAGCGGTTTTACGGGTACCGGACCCGTTAAAGTCCTGGACGATAGATTCCATAGCAAAGTTGGTATGTCTGCGGTAGACAACCTTAAAGAAAGTGATTTCGGGGTTACCGGTTAAGAAAGCATCTTGGGCTCCATAAGCTACGAGTTGCATAAGACCACCTCCCATATTTGTATTATATACAAAGAAAATAATTGTGGATAAATTCTCCGCAAAATCGTGTATTTTTATGGAAAAAAATGTATTCCTGAATTGTAACGGAAGAATGAATCTTCAATTAAAAAAGTTTAATCCTAAGAATATAGATGATAATCGGGTATGTGTTTTTATAGGAAAAAGAGGAACCGGAAAAACAACATTAGTCACTGATATTATGTATCATAAACGTAATATTCCTGTAGGAATGGTAATGTCAGGAACAGAGGAAGGAAATAGTTATTATCAACAATATATTCCAGATTCATTTGTGTATAATGATTATCAATCAGATGTAATAGATAAAGTCCTTGTTCGGCAGAAAAAAATGGTGAGGACAAAAGCACCGAATGCTGGAGTCTTTGTTCTTCTAGATGATTGTATGTATGATAAAAAAATGGTGAGGGATAAATGTATTCGTGCAATATTTATGAATGGAAGACATTGGAAATTGTTTTTCATGTTGACAATGCAGTATTGTATGGATCTTAGCCCAGATCTAAGAGCAAATATAGATTATATATTTATTCTAAGAGAAAATATTATACAAAATAGAGAAAAAATATACAAAAATTTCTTCGGAATATTTCCTACTTTTGATATGTTTAATCAAGTTCTAACATCTTGTACAGAAAACTATGAATGTTTAGTTCTAGATAATACATCAAAAAGCAACAAAATAGAAGATGTTGTATTTTGGTATAAAGCAAAAATGCATCCACAAGGATCGTTTCGAATAGGATCTAATGCATTCTGGAATTATCATAAGCAAACGTATAATCCTAAACATGAAGATGAAGAAAATATTCAAAAAATAGATCCTCAACGTGCTAAGAAAAACAGTTTAACTGTAAATGTAAAAAAGAAGCGATAGTTTAAAAGTTTTCATCTAAACTAAAAGACATATCAGAAGAGTCCATAACACCAGCTTTAGCATATTCACCAACACGTTTTTCAAAAAAGTTAGTTTTACCTGAAAGACTCAAAGTTTCCATAAAATTAAAAGAATCTGGAAGACTTGAATTCCAAATTTTTTGATATCCTAATGAAACTAAAAGTCTATCCGCGACAAATTCAATATACTGACTCATAAGATCTGAATTCATACCAATAAGTTTACAAGGAAGACTATCAATGATAAATTCTTTTTCGTACATAACAGCTTCTTTAACAATATCCCAAACAACATGTTGAGATATTTTATGCTTAATGTATTGAGTATAAAGTAAAACTGCAAAATCTGTATGCAATCCTTCATCTCGAGAAATAAGTTCATTGCTAAAACATAAACCAGGAAGAAGACCGCGTTTTTTAATCCAGAAAATAGCACAAAATGAACCTGAAAACATTAAACCTTCAACGCAAGCAAAAGCGATCAATCGTTCTGCAAATGAACGATCAATGCTTGTCCATTTTAGAGCCCAATTTGCTTTCTTTTGAACAGAGTCGATGGTTTGCATTCCTCGTTGTAATTTAAGTTTTTCAATTGGATTTTCAATATATTTATCTAATAAAAGACCATATGTTTCTGAATGAATACTTTCAATAGCAGTTTGAAATGTATAAAAAGCACGAGCTTCTGGAAATTGTACTTCACAGCCAAAATTTAAATTGAGATTTTCATTTACAATACCATCTGAAGCACTAAAAAATGCTAATATATGAGATATAAAATGTTGTTCATCTTTAGTCATATTATTCCAGTCACGAAGGTCGTCTTTCAATGAAATTTCTTCAGGTTGCCAAAAACTAGCTCTAGCTTTTTTATACATTTGAAAAATATCATTATATTGAATAGGATAAATTGTAAATCGGTTTTTATTTTCTTCAATTAATGGTTCATCATATCTAGACAACGCTTCTTGATATGATAAAATAATATTACCATTTTTTAATATAGGAAAAAATCCAATATTAATTACCAACTCTGCTGTTTCTTCATCTAATTGTTCTTTATACACTAAATCATATAAACTGTTGAATATTTTTTTTTCATATTTAATACATTTAGTATCTAATATATTATACAAATCAGTACATTGCTGACAGTTATTTTTTGAAAATACAATCAATGTCATTCTATAAAATATGAATAAAAAAAATTACCCAAACGTATTTTCTTTTCTCAATGTGATATATAAAAAACCATCTTTATCTTTATGTTCATTATACATATTACCAACAGACTCTGTAGTTATTGGTAAATTATTATTAATAAATAAAATTAAGCTTTCTTTCTCATTGTTCTTAATATATTTGTTTAAAATGCAATGAAATTGTTGAATAGTAATATCTTTTGGAACAATATATTTTAATTTTTCTAATTTTATAGATGAATGATCAGATATATTAATAATAACAGGAACTTTGTTTTTGTGTAATTTTAAAATATCTTCAGACGTAGTCATTATAATTCTAAAATATTATCTTTTGTGAGATCAAAGCATATATATTGTTTTGTTGTAGTAATTTGTAAATGTTTATTTACCAACCCAAAAACATCTTTAGTATGAATTTGATATATTCCTTTATAAAAATCTTGTTTTGGACCAGCAATTTGTTTTAAAAATAAAGTAATATTTTGAATATTTTTTGTAATATTATCTGTAGTTAAACATGCTATAATTTTATTATATACTTGATCATTTCTCAAATTATGTATTGTGTACGGTACTAAATATTGTAAAGTTGTATCGTGTAGATATTGGATATATTTAATATTATCGAAAATCCATTCAAAACAATAAACTTCGTTATTTAAAATTTTAAAGTTTTTGTTAGAGATAAACTTATCAGTAATTTGTAATTTATGTGATTTACAATACACATTTACAATTTTAAAAAATATATATTTTTCAGTTAAAAAATAGTTAAAAATAATGCAATTAAAATAATAAATAATCTTTGCATAAATATCAAAAACAAACAAACAAAACTGATGAAACGTAGTATTCATTAAAACATAAATGTATTTTATTTTTAAGTTATTTAAAAGTAAGCATATTATATATTATAATGCAAAAATCCACAATAGAATTGAAACATCGGGATAAAATAAATGTGTATAACGAACAGTATTTAAATAATGAAAGTATAATATCAAAAATAAAAAATATAAACTTACAATTGGAAACAGAAACTGAATTACATACAATTTTATCTTTAAATAATGAAATACATATTTTAAAAGATAAAAAAATGAAAATAGAAACAAAAGAACATGAAATAAATTATTTATTAAATGTTGTTCCAATATTAAATAAATATAATGATGAAAATATACTACATACTCTTCAAACCGAAAAAGTAAATTCATTTATAACTCAAACAAAAGGAAAAGAAAAAGGAACATTATATAATGAATTTATGAATATAGTGGAAAATAAAGCATTAGAAATAACAAAAAAAGAAAATGTATATATGTGTATACAATGTAATGTACCAAAAGTATTATCTATTTTAGAATCGTGTACAATATGTCCAAATTGTGGTTTATCAGATTCATATTTTGATACAGGTTTAAATAATTTATCATATGAACAAGAAATTAATTCGGAAGGAAATATAACATTTGCATATAAAAGAATTAATCATTTTAATGAATGGTTAGCTCAGTTTCAAGCTAAAGAAGCAATAGAAATTCCAGATATAATATTAGCAGATTTACGTAATGAATTTCATAAATTAAAAATAAAAAATACAAATGATATTACAAAAATAAAAGTTAAACAATGTTTGAAAAAATTGAAATATAATAAATATTATGAGCATGTAACTCATATAACTAACTTATTAACAGGAATCAAACCACCATCAATGAATACAATTTTAGAAGAAAAATTACGAAACATGTTTAGAGATATTCAAGAACCATTTGAAGTACATAAACCTGAAAAAAGATCTAATTTTCTTAGTTATAGTTATTGTTTGTATAAATTTTGTGAATTACTAGGTTATGATGAATTATTATGTCATTTTCCATTATTAAAAAGTAGAGAAAAACTACATCAACAAGATAAAATATGGCAGGGAATATGTAAAAGTTTATCGTGGCAATATATAGCAACCGTTTAAATTACTTAAAGTATTTAATTGGTATATAAATAAATATGAACGATCCAATTGACTATCTTAAACCAGATGAAAAACGTTTTCCAGGTCAAAATTATGCACTTATTTCAGTAGTATCTCCAGAGTCAAATCAAAAAACAAAAACATGCGGTGTAAAAATCAAAGGTGTATTTGAAACAACTGAAATTGCGCAAATGGAAGCAAAAAGATTAATGCAATTGGATTCAACATTTGATATTTTTCTGGTAGAAATTGGTAAATGGTTACCTATTCCTCCAGATAAACAAATGATTGAATCTCAAGAATACCAAGATAATTTTCTAAATGAAATTATACAAGGACATATTAAAAATAATGAATTAGGAAATCAAATGTTTGAATCACGAAAAAGTGAATTAATGAATGGAACTCAAGATCCTTCAAATGGAAAATGAGTTTTATATGAATTATAAATATATGTATAAATTTAAGAAGATGAATGAACATAAAAATAGTAGAGAATATAAATCTTTAAATTATTATAAAAATGAAACAAAATTAGTATGTATTGAAAAAGGATGGCAAAATGTATCTATAGAATACCTTTGGATGTTTTTAATAGAAGAAGTTGGAGAATTAGCGAGTGCAATAAGAAGACATAAAAAACAGTTCCCCGATAGAAAAAAAGTAAATATTGAAGGAGAAGTAATGGATGTTTTAAGTTATCTGTTTCAAATATCAGATATTTTTAATATAGATTTAGATAAAGCATGGGAAGAAAATAAAGTAGTTGGTTTAAAAAATACATAAAGAATATTATTTATATTAATATAAACATGGCTAGTTATCAAGCATTTAACAGTATGATGGAAGAGTTTTTAAATGAACTAGTTGAAACATTTCCAGAAGAAAAAGCTTTAAAAATAGAAGTAACAAAATTTAATACATTAAGAAAAACAAATTCAAAAAAAGTGGTGGAAGGATTTATGCATGCGATTGGTCCATATCAATCTGATATTTCTAATAAAAATGAAAATATTATGAAACGTACTGATATTGACTTTTTAAAAAAAATAAACATTGAAAAATGGTGGACGTCAGAACTGTCAGAAAATACAAAAGACGCAATTTGGTCATATTTAAACACATTAGTAATGTTAGGAACTACAATTACATCAATTCCATCAGACATGTTAAAAACTATTGAATCAGTAGCTGAACAGTGTGCATCAAGTATGGATGGAGATTCATCGCAACCTCCAAATATGAATTCATTATTTGCAAATCTTCAATCTATGATGGGTAATTTTGGAAACAATACACAGTCTAAATTAAATTAAAACAATTTAATATAATAAGAATGTATTATTTAATAGTAATATTAGTAATAATATATATATTAATTAAAACAAAAACTACAAAGAACATATTACATGAAGTAGTATCTTCTGTTGATAATGAATTTTATTTAATAGAGAAAACAAATGATGGATTATACGATATAAAAAAAGCAGATATATTAGCAAAAGTGAAACTAAAAATAAATGTATTAATTAAATCTTTAAGTAGTACAGATGAAAGACGAAAGTTATTAGAAAATAAATCAATTAAATTACAAGAACGAGACAACAATAAAAATATAGGATATACAATAAACAAAGGTGATAATATAGGTTTGTGTATTGATGACGATGAAAATACTTTATTTTTTATTGTACTTCATGAACTAGCTCATGTAATAACAAAATCATATGGTCACGATGAAATGTTTTGGAAAAATTTCGAATTCCTAATAAAACAAGCTGTTAAAATAAAAATTTATGATTATAAAAATTATAACAAAAATCCAATAAATTATTGTAATAAAGATATTACTTACACGCCTCACATAAAAAATAAATAATATATAATATATGTCTGATCCGTTTTGGTTCAAAAACCCAGAAATTTTAATATCGAAAAGAAACGTTTTTCAATTTTGGCCGTCAAAATTTCAAACTTACGAAGAACGAGTTAATTCGATTACAAGATTTATTTTGTACTCTGGATTGATTTTATCACTACAAAAACAAAACACATCGCCTCTAGTATTTTCATTTTTATTAATTAGCACACTTGTAGTAATATCAAAATCAAAAAACAAAATATTACAAAACATTATTTCTAAGTCACAATATAAATCAAACTGTCAAATGCCATCGTCATCAAATCCATTAGGAAATCAAATTCCATTCGATAATGTAAACAGACAACCTGGATGTAATAGTTTCGCAGTTCAAAATGAAATAACACATAACTTGTTTGCTGAATTTCCAACAAATGGATTAAGTACTACAAATAAAGATTTTATTGAACGACAATTCTTTTCAACCGCAAATACTGATATAGTTAATGATCAAAAAGGATTTGCATCATGGTTGTACGGTTCTCCAAATAAAAAAATGTGTAAATCTAATCCAGAACATTGTACTGGATTTCAAGGTATGCAAAATTGAGGCAATGCGGGTGGCCCATAAAATAAATATTAAATATACAAAAATAAATTAAAAAACCTTCTTTTTTATTGAAATAAAATTATTATATTACAATAAATGAGTAATTGTAGCAACTGTATACAAAGTGAAAAACCAATGAAGTTTGTTCTAGATTCAATGACTGCTGACAGAAAGGTATGTTTTGTACATCCAGATAGTGTAGATATTAGCACTGAATTAAGAGGCCAAGCAACAAATTTAAATTATTATAATCGTAATCAAACTGCTTTATTTGGAACATCGCCGTTTATGGGAAGAGGACATGGACAATTTATAGATATTGAAACAAATTTAAGAGACGGTAATAAGATGACTGATTGTAATAAAACTTTATCTGAAATACAGTATGATACTAATGATAATGCATTTTTTAAATGTAATCTTAAAGTTGATTCAGATTTTAGACCTCAAAGTACAAGAGTAAATCTTAGAAATATGTATGCTGCAGAACCAAATAAAAAATAAATATAATAGTATAATGAATCCGGATTACTCAAATGATCCCAGAAGAATTGGTGATTATTATTCTAATTCATCATTATTAGTTACAAATATGAAATTAGATATGAATGCATTTACTGATAATAAAATGTTACCGTGTGATACATGCGAATTAAATAAACCAATGCAAATTATGGAAACTAAATCAAGAACAACTGTACCCGAACAACATCAATCAATAGGAACAACAACAAGTAAATCATGTAACTTACCAGGTATTGAAATAAATAGATTTGAAAATCCAAATCCAAATATACAAAATCCACAACATATTATAAAACAGGAAGATTTCAGAGGAGGTATTCCTTCACGCATTGTTTCAAAAGACACATATTTTAATAATAACAAAAGTATATATAAAAGATAATTTAAATATTTTATTATTATAATGGAATTATTAATAATAGGAGGTTTAGCATTTGTTGGATATGAAATATCAAAAACGGGTAAAAAATCAGTTAATCATACTCATAAAGTTGTTGAAAAACAACAAGGAGAGTATCCATTTAAGACTGATCCACTTTTAAGTAATAATCCTGCAAATATGAAATTTGATACAATGCAACCATTTTTTAAACGGGAAGGTGGTATGACTTTAGCAAATAATAATGCCATTAAAACACGAACCTTAGAAGGTTTTACTGGTATTAACAATGAAGATTTTCAATATAAAAAAGAACAAGCGTGTTTATTTAATCCAGAGGATAATACACAAAATATATATGGAACTCCAGCTATATCAAGTGAAGTTCAAAATAGATATAAATCAAGTTTAATGATGAATAATGTTAGCCCAATTGAACAACAACAAGTTGGACCAGGATTAAATACTGAATCTGATGTATCAGCAAGAGGTGGATTTCATCAATATTATAGAATTTTACCAACAAATGTAGGTGATTATAAAAACAATACATTAGAAGGTAGAGTTGTGTCAGGTAAAGGTCATACAGAAAATAGAACATCTCAAGCACAACAAAATAAATATTCATCAGAAACATATTATGATCAATGCCAGCGCCCAACAATGAAAGGGAAAGCTGCTTATGATGCACCAGCTCAACAAGCATTAGTTACACCAGATTTAACAAATAGAGGAGATTATCATAGTCACACCGGAATCGCAAAAGGTTCAAATGCATTACAATCAAATATTTCAGGATCTAGAACTGGTAGTATCCCATTAAACTGTCTTCCACAAGGAGGTGCATCTCGAGAAAATGCGGCAACTGGTGGATATGCAGTATCAAAATATCTTACTCATGAAACAGATCGAGAAGATTGTGGTGTTGTAACAAATGCAAATGATCAAAACTCAGGAAATTATATAAAAGGCAGTCAAATAGCAAATATGACACAACGAGAAGGGACAAGTAAATCATATTCAGGTAGTGCAGGTTTTTATAATAATGCGCAATCAAATTATACAACAGCGTATAATACAGATCAATATCATAAACGTGAGGATTTACAAGTTGAACATACAAATAATCCGGGGAATATGAACTTGCGACAAGATCCAAATCAATTAGTAGGCTCAGTTAAGATTAGGGAAGACTCTAATTCACATCGTGTCAATATCGCAACAGTTCCAAATTCTATGCGAACTCAAGGAAAACCTGGACAAATTGAAAATGTACCAAAAGTTCAGGAATGTAATCCTCGGCTTGACTTTGGGCTTGTTTCAAAAACATTAGAAAGTAATCCATATGTTCATCACTAAAAGTATTTAAAAAATACTTTTATTTATATAATAATAATAATAATGCAATGTATTTATAATACATTGTATGAAATGATGTCAGATAGAGATTTTCATACAGAAACAAAAAATACAAGTAATATTGAAATTAACAATTTTAATATTACTTTTATTAGTAATAATACAAATAATGAAATTATTGTGTTTTATATAAATAATTCAAAAATTGGAATTAATCATATCAAAACAATTATTGAAACTATTGAAAACAAAAATTGTAAAAATGCTATTATAATTTATTCATTAGTTGTTACTTCATTTGCAAAACAATTCATTGAATCATCTAAATACAATATTGAATTATTTAATGAAAACGAATTATTAAAAAATATTACAAAACATTATCTTGTACCTAAACATAAATTGTTAAATAATAACGATATTGAATTATTACTTCAACAATTACAAATAAAATCTGATAATTTACCAAAACTTAAAAAACACGATCCTATATGTCGATATTATGGTGCTAAAATAAACGATGTGTTTGAAATTACGAGATATGACAATAACATTAAATCATTATATTATAGAATTGTAATATAGTTAAGAATATAAAACTATAATTGAATATACAAATATGAATAATATTCTGGTACATAAAGAATGTGTTATAAATGAATGTAAAAACAAAGCAATAAGTATTAGAGGAGAAAATCCGTACTGTAGAGATCATGTTCATAGTTTGTGCGAACTAAAGCTTGAAAAAAACATTTTTAACGAATGTCGATGCAATAGTACAGTTTCCATGATAAAAATAGGGAATACACAATATTGTAATTCGCATTATAGAACATTAATTTATAAATGTAATAACAAAAAATGTAAAAAAATAAGGAAAAATAACATTTTGTATTGTGATAAAAAATGGTATTGTACAAAACATAAAAAAATTCAAAATAAAAAAGTATTAGCTACTATGTTTTTTACTTTTAAAAATAAATTACCTTCTGAAATAACAGAGAAAATTTATAAAATTCACCTAAAGAATAACAAATATATACTGTAACTAATACAATATAACGGAAGTTGAAAACATGTCTATCAGCAAACAAAATCAAATAGAAATTTCGAGAAAGCTTTTCGAATCTTTTTCTATAACTAAAAAACAAAAAATTCAACCGTTTGAAACAGAAAGTCCTCGCTCTTTAATTATAGAAAAACTAAATTATATTTTACAAAATGAAGCAAAATCAAAAAATTTAGAAATCAGTATTTTTAATTGGGCTTTACAGTATATAAAAAATAATAAAATCAAAGCATCTTCTAATACAAATAAAGTTACAAAGAAAACAATATATTACAACAATGAATTAAATTGGAACAATAATCGTTTAAAACGTGTATATTTATCAAAATATAGAAGTATTTCTTTTAATTTGAAAAATACAAACAATGTAGAATTTAAAGAAAATATATTAAATAATGTAATTCAAATAAAAACAATTGTAAATATGAAACCTCAAGAAATATATCCAGCGGTTTGGGAAAAAGTATTTCAAAATAGAATTAAAAAAGAAATGATGCGTCTTAAAAATGAAGGAAAAGAACTTGAATTAGCAGTTGAAGGACAATATACATGTAGCAAATGTAAATGTAAGAAAATCACATATTACGAATTACAAACACGTTCGGCAGATGAACCAATGACTGCATACTTTACATGTTTGAATTGTCAACATCATTGGAAGGAATAAAATAATGTTTTCTACATACAGATATATATTCATTTTCAGCACCAATTAAAATTTTATCATTATTATTATTAATTCTTTTACTGAATGATCCTAAAGTTCCATTTTTACAAATACTACACATAGCTGATAGTTTGGTAACAGAATTACATAGAGGAATACATTTAAGAATTTCACCAAAAGTTCCGCGATTAAAATCTCCATCTAATCCTGCAATTAATATGACAATATTTTTATGTTCATGGTATAATACAAATTCATATAAATCTGTAAAAAATTGCGCTTCATCAATAGCAATTACATCAACTTTTCTTTCAATATTTAAATCTAAAAGAGAAGTTGTTTTATTTGAATATATTGATACATTATCGTGAGTTTTTATTTCATTTTTACAACGTACATCACACGTATGATTAATAACAATAACATTTTTTTGAATAGCTGTATATGTTTTACATCTACGTAATAGTTCAGTTGATTTTCCACTAAACATAGAACCCATAATTATTTCAATTGTAGCCATATTTGTATATAATTAATATTTAAATTACTTAAGTTTATTTTGTAAATATTTAATATATTTATATTTATAATGAACGTATCCGTAATAGAAACAGCTAAACAAATTAGATTAAATGTATTAAATAGTTGTTTGAATCCAAATGAATTTAACGAATTCAAAGATGAATACCCAAAGTTTTATGAAATGTTAAAAACAAAAAATATGAATGAAGATATGTTTAATAAACTTATTGAAATAATATCAAATAATTCTACAAGTAATCAAAATGCTGCATCTGAATTTAGTAAATTTGGAGCAGAGAAATATGTATACCCAACATTCGGAAAACCATCGGAAAAAGATATAAATAATGCAAAGAAAAAAATAAATAAATTATATTAAAGATTATAATGTTTATTATATTATAAATTGTAAAACATGTTTGATGATTCAGAACTTTTTGATACAGATGATATAATTGTGTTTAGTAAAAATGCAATTATATTACAAAAACATAATAGTAAACAATCTTTTGAAGAACTAAAGAAACATTTAAAAGAATTAGATGGAAAATGGGAATTAGATATTTCTGATTCTAATACGAAACAAATTAACAGTTGGATTAATAATAATGAACATTTTATTAATAGTTGTTTTAAAGATTTACAAGTAAAATCATTATATTCAGACGTTTTATGTAAAATAAATTTTAATAATTTATGTGATTATTTGGAATGTTGTTCAAAATCAAATTATATATATGATAATCATCACTGGAATGTGTACGAAGAATATAAATTATACGGAATGAAAAAACCAACAATAAATGAATGGACTGCGTTTCATATTTTAGAACTACATAGATTATATTCAACATATACTATATATTTTAAACTCGGTAAAATTGAAGATTTTATAAAGTTTTGTTTTGAAAATAGTTGTACTTTACGTCTTCCTCAATATTAATATTATTTATATTAATGAACAATAATTTTGAAATTCTCAAACAAATGCAAAGAAATAAAGCAGGTCCATCTAGATATAGAAGAAATGAAGCTGGTTCATCTAGAATTCGTTGTAAAGCATGTGGTGCAAATGAAACTAAGTTAATGAATAATGAACAAAGTGGTGACATTATATGCACAAATTGTGGAGCGGTACAATCAGAAAGAATTAATAAAAATCAAAATGTTCGTCAAGAAAATGGCAAGGTATTATATGCAGCTGTAATTGTTCTAGAAGAACAAAAAATAAAATTATTAACTAATATGTTCTTTAATGTATTATTTGGAGATTTAAGAACAGAAACAGCAGCTGGATATAATATTGCGCAAATTTATAAAAGTATGAAAAAATATCGAGCTAAATATGTTACAAAAGGTAATATACAAAGTGCATTTAAAGGATTGCATATGCCAACTATAGTAACATGCATTTTATATTGTACATTATTGAAAGAAAATAGAGGAATGCCTTTGTCTATAATTACATCAGTAATGAATGAAGCTTTATTAAAATCAAGAACAGAAACAACAGTTATTAATTTACAAACTGTACATTTATATAGAACTCATAAAAAATATGGATTTGCTTCTTTCTTTAAGTCACACAATATGAAATGTTATAATAATCCTTTAAAACCAAGTGATTTTATTATGTTCACTACTAATACAATTGTTAGAATACAAAATAAAAATATTCATAAAATGATAAACACAATTGGAGATGAAATATTTAAAGAATATTCAGATATAACCTCACCTGCATTTATTGCAACCGGAGTTATATATTATGTTGCAAATAAATTAGGATCTATAAACTACAACATATTTGGTTTAAAGAAAAAAGAATTAAATGATATGAAAAATAAAATAGAAAATTCTAATAATGATAAAATTATTGAACTATTGAATTTGCTGTAATGAATAATATATTTTATGTGAAAATGCAGATGATTTACTCTTATAACTAGAACATGTACCGTGATTCCTTAATGTTGAATTAGAACAAAAACATTTTTGACTAATTTTTTTATCTTTAGTTACAATGAAATATACAACTTCTTTTGTATGTTTTGCTTCTTTATTCATGCAAAAATGACAATCTGTATAAATACAAAATGTTTCTCCAAGTTTGGTAATTTTAGTTATTTTAAAATTTTTAAAGTTTGAATTTAATCTTTGAATTTCATTTATAATTGGTTCATATTTTGTTGTTATAGTTTTTGAACAATATGATTTCATTGGTAAATCATATGATTCTCTAATTAAACTATTTTGTATGTCTTCAAATGTTAATGACTGTCTTTGTTTGTTTAATGGTAAATAACATCTGAAATCATTTTTTTTATATGATCCTATCATACGCAAACCAGTTTTATAAACACTTAAATCAACTGTGTTTGTTATATCATTCATTATATAATTAAATTTTTGTACAAGTTTATTTTGTAAAGCTTTAACAATTGTAATTGCTTCATTAGGGGTTACTATATAATCTGGAAATATTATGTGATAACCATTTGTAACATTGCATTTATATACATTTATTTTATACACATTCAATAAATCGTGTATATGTTTTACTAATATATCACAATCTATGGAAGATGATTTAGAATCTATATCTAAAAATAACTTTATATCTTTTGAAATTCTTTCAACTAAATATATTTTTTCATTTTTTTGGACAGCTTGTGTATACGCTTCTAGAAATGAACTCATCTTCGATTTTGTTATGCATAATTTTCCACCATTTAATAATAAATGCGTACAATGTGATATATCATGTGTGTATACTTTATTTTCAGTACACCATTTTGAAAAACTATTCATTTATAGAAAAATAAAAATTTATTTGTTTATATACTTTTTCACCTAAAGAATAATAAATTTATATAATATAACAAGCACAAGAAATTAATACATATTAAATATACAAACATGGATGCTACAAATGTTCTCACGCAGCTAACTAATACTTGGTCGAAATGTCTTGATCAATATTATGATCATGTAGCAGAAAATCATATGAAAGCTATTTCTGAAAAATATAATATTCCTATTGAAGATTTGATGATTAAGTCAAAAGATTTAAAAGAAGATATTATGAAAAAACTAACAAATTGTATTCCAACAAAAGCTGAAACTAAACCAGTAAAAAACTCAGAAAAAAAAATAAATGAAAACACTAATATTGAATCACTTGGGCGAAAAGAATTACAAACTATGTGTAAGGATAGAGGTATTCCCACAAAGAGAAAGAATGCTGATATGGTACTTGCTATTCAAGATTTTGATTTAAAAAACAAAGTTGAAGAAATTAAAAACAAAGTTGAAGAAAAAGAAGAATACGTTGAAAAGGAAAAAGAAGAATACGTTGAAAAGGAAAAAGAAGAATACGTTGAAAAGGAAAAAGAAGAATATGAAGCTGAAGCTGAAGCTGAAGAAGATGAAGCTGAAGCTGAAGAAGATGAATTGTATAATTTTAAAAATATAAATTTAAACGGTGCTGATGAACTACAAGAGGATGAATACGTAGATGAATATTAAACTATGTTATTATATAAACCTAATACTGTATTTTTATACAATGTTTTACCAATTTTACTTTGCTTCAATTTATTTTTTAATGAAGTATTTATACATTTTTTAATAGTATTTTCTAATTCTGATTGTTCTATTAAACATAACATACCCATATTAAGTTTTTTAATACTATTTACATTAACTAAAAATCCATATTTTTTTGTAGTAAATTCATTCATAGGTTCAGAATTAGTTGTTATAATAACTGCCCCAACTGATCTAGCTTCATTTATATAATGACCATAACCTTCGGTTTGACTAGGACAAATATGATTACCACATTTATTCATTAAATGTTTTAATGAATTATCGTCTAATTTATATTGGTACAAAGTAATATTATCATTAATTACAACCGGTTCTTTAATTTGTAAAAAACCATTTTTATTTAAATCACCATAATGAACAATATGTAACATAGGCCATTCTGGATGATTTCTCCAAATATCTAAAATCATTTGACTATTTTTAAATCTTGATTGTCCTTTTATATGTAAATATTGATTAAAATCTGGTTGAATTGTACATATATTTCGGTCAATAGATGACCATATCCATTTAACAACTTTATTTCCTAATATTTTATACAATTCATTATATGAATGATTTGTTTTAGCAATAACATACTTAATATATTTTGTTTGCATTAGATTATAATCATTTTGATTAATAAATTCTAAATTAGGAATATATATATTACATGGAGAATTAGTTAATAAATTAGGAAATATATGTTCAATAAAAAATTGTTTATCATATGTTTCATTTTGTTTTATAGTATTAATATCTCGTTCTTCGCAAATAAATTGATTTACTTTATACTGTTCTTTAAGTTTGTTTTTAAGAATTACGCAATCGTTAAGTAATCCTTGAGAATTGTGAGAACAAATATTAACATACATAATTTATGTAATAATATAATATGTATAAAATATCACAAAAAAAATCAAATGTAAAATATGAATAAAATAATAAATATTTTTATGTGTGTCAGAAATAATGGAAATACACTTGAAAATACACTATTTTTATTAAATCAAATAGAAACAGAAAATAAACAAAATGAATTTCGATATTATATATATGAAAATGATTCAGAAGATAAAACAAAAGAAATTATAATTAAATTTATAAAAACACATAAAGGTAGTTGTGTTTTTGAAAATCTAAAGAAGAAACAATGGGACAACGTACAAGA
>Ga0209711_10001914_pt1 | contig 19517 bp, 15 predicted proteins | sample ArcticOcean_MG_C_7_FD_187441 | JGI IMG/M metagenome (GOLD analysis project Ga0209711, IMG submission 187441) | Marine microbial communities from western Arctic Ocean - ArcticOcean_MG_CB11_88 (SPAdes) (version 2) | ecosystem: Environmental > Aquatic > Marine > Oceanic | place: Arctic Ocean... | reverse complement strand
ATAAACCTGACCCATCCTTCGATTATATCTGGAAAAATATTCATCGAAATACGGTACAAGCTGATGCGGGCAACGCGGCATGGGCTGCAACAGGAAGCGAAATTCAAGAAAAGTTTGATGATATCGCCAATTGCCAGCCACCTGCTAGATTTGCAGGATATTCTTTTGTTAATGAAGACGATGTTTAAGTAACATATCAGGCCGCAGATAAAAATGTCCGCGGCCTGATAATTTTTTAAACTAAGAGTCAAACTGCTCTTTTAATTTGAACTTTTGAACCTTACCTGCGGGGTTGCGCGGTAAAATATCAATAAAACGCAACTCACTGGGCAGTTTATAACGCGCCAGCGATTCACTGGCAAAGGCTCGCAATCCTTCAAGGTCGAGACTCGCGCCCTCCTCAAGAACGGCAATAGCAGTGACAGCTTCTCCCCACTTCTCGTTTGGCAGTCCGATAACTGCTACCTCAACAATGGCAGGATGACCGTAAAGGATGCTCTCTACTTCGGCGGGATAAACATTTTCGCCACCAGTGATAATCATGTCTTTGACTCGATCACACAAGAACAAAAAGTCTTCGTCATCAAGATAACCAATATCACCGCTGTGGAACCAACCTAACTCATCAATCGCCTCTGCGGTTGCTTCTGGGCGGTTCCAGTAGCCCTTCATCACGTTGGGTCCTTTAATGCAGACTTCGCCATGCACACCGGCCGCAACTGGATTATTGTCACCATCCACTATCCGCACTTCAGTATACATAGGCGCTTTGCCCGCTGAACCCACCTTGAGCATGGCTAAATCACTACTCAACAGGCTAGCAAATGGCGCCGTTTCTGTTAGCCCATAACCCTGACAGAAACTTACGCCTCTCTCACCATAGGTCTTGATTAATGGTACCGGCACCGGCGCTCCGCCACAGATCAAGGCAGTGACACTGGATAGGTCTGTGCTGGCAAAGTTTTCATGTTGTGCCATCATCAAGAACATAGTCGGCGCACCAAACATACTACCGACCTTGTGCTCTTCGATAAGAGACAGTACTTCTCCTGCATCAAAACTGCGCAATAACACTACCTCAATACCTTTAGCCAAAGACAGCAATGTGGTTACGTTGAGCCCTCCAATATGAAACAAAGGAGCACAGGTTAAAGTCGTTGTGGTCATGGTATCTTCGCCGAAGCAGACGTTAATGCTGTTCCAAAACACATTGCCATGAGTCAACATGGCACCCTTGGGGAGACCGGTGGTGCCGGAGGTATACATGATAAAGGCGATATCATCAGCCTCTACATTTTCACTGCCGTGCGCTGGTTTAGCATCAGCCATGAGTGGCGCCAAAGACTCCCAACCATCCGCATCTGACTCTATGGTGAGATAGCGTGTGCAGTTTAGGTTGGCCTTTTCTGAGTCGATCAAAGGACATAACATATCATCAGCGAACATCACCGTGATGTCTGCATCATTGGCGATAAACCGAACTTCGGGGCCCGTTAAACGAAAATTAAGAGGTACAAAAACTGCGCCTAAGCAACCACAAGCATAGAGTAACTCAAGGAATGCTGGATGATTAAGCCCTATATAACCAACACGATCGCCTTTAGAAACACCACCATCACGAAGAATCGTTGTTAGGCGCCTCACTTGATCACCTAACTCTGCACAGGTTAAGGTTTGACCCTCAAATGTGAGTGCTCTGGCATCTGGTGTTAGCAATGCACGACGTAAAATAGTGTGGCCTAAACCAATATTTGCTGCTTGTGAATTTGACATGAAAATTTCCTTTGTAGTTTTTATTGCGCTGACGATTTTTCACATCAGCACCCCGTCTCTGCATTACTCTTATTCGACATTCATAATGGGAGAAATAGTACGTTTCTATGCTTGTCTAATCTTTGGTTTATATGCCATCAACAGTAGCGTTTATGCCAATCACTATAGAGCCGAATAATTTACACCTAAAAGCAGGCACGATTATTGCTGATCTCTTAGATGGAACCATTAGTGTGTTCCGTTGCACTATTTTAATAATACTCGCTACCTAAGGCCCAAAACCAGTGATGATTATAATTGCACTAGAAAACCTGTCCAAACACGCGCGCTTTTGCACCAAAATGGAGCAACGCTAACCATGGTTGACGCTATAATCACCAAAACGGGCATGCAGCGACTCATTTTTACTGATCTGGACGGCACCCTATTAGATCATGACAATTACAGCTATGAACCGGCTGCGAACTTACTTGAAAAGCTCAACAACATTGGTATCCCTGTCATACCGACAACCAGTAAAACCCGCAGCGAAGTGCTACCCCTTCGGCGGGCTATTAATAATGAACACCCCTTCATTACCGAGAACGGTGCGGGAATTTATATTCCGAAAGACTATTTTTCGTTTGTCTGTGATAGCTGGATAGATAAGGGTACGTTTTGGCTTCAATCTAGCTGTAAACCACGCAGTATATGGCTCTGCCTTATCGATCAGTTGTCAGCACAGTTTACGGCAGAATACCAAACCTTCAACTCACTTTTCACTCGAAATGGCGCATCGGCCATCGCCGAAATAACAGGATTGAGTCTGCACCAGGCTGCATTGGCCAATGAACGAGAGTTTAGTGAAACCATTGTCTGGTTAAGCACCGAATCTCGAAAGTCTGTCTTTATCCAAGCGTTAACCGATCAAGGCGCTCGAGTCCATCAAGGTGGGCGTTTTTTAAGCGTTACTGACCACGCCAACAAAGGGGCTTCGCTGCTAGCACTAAAAAGTCTCTACCTTCGAGAACCCTACATAAAAGGCTGCGATACCCTAGCCCTGGGTGACGGAAAGAATGACGTGGAAATGCTAAAGATGGCGGACTCGGCAAGCATAATAAGATCACCACACCATTCACCACCGTTGGTAAATAGGACCGAAAACATCACTACCAGTCTAAAAAACGGTCCTGAAGGTTGGGTATATGAAGTCACTGCGTGGTTACAAAAATTTTAACAACAACAAAGAGTATTTTATGGGCGACTTTCACCAAAACGGTATTATAACAACGCTACACAATCTCTCTCGACGTCCCGTGGAGGATTTAGACGAGGAATTGTTGGCGTTCTCCAAAACACGCCCTCTTGGGCTTATATTACCTTCGTTATTTTCCGAGCTAGAGGGTGCGGCGTTACCTCTTATCGTCGATGAGCTAAAACACGTCCCGTATTTGAATCAAGTGGTTATTGGGCTTGATAGGGCTAATGAGAGTGAGTATCGACACGCATTGGATTTTTTTGCGCCACTACCTCAACACCACCGTGTTTTGTGGAACGACGGCCCAAGACTTCAAGCCATTGACCAAAAGCTTCAGGCGTTGGATCTGGCGCCAAAAGAGCTCGGCAAGGGTCGTAATGTCTGGTATTGCATGGGCTATGTTTTGGCATCCAATAAAGCCGAATCTATCGCCTTACATGATTGCGACATAACTACCTATACACGAGAGCTGCTGGCGCGACTTATCTATCCGGTGGCCAACCCTCGGTTCAATTACGAATTTTGTAAGGGTTACTATGCCCGCGTTGCTAATGGCAAGATTAATGGCCGAGTATCTAGACTATTAATATCACCACTACTGAAGGCACTGAAAACCAGCATTGGCCATACTGAATATCTCAATTATATGGATAGTTTTCGCTACCCTCTAGCCGGTGAATTTTCGTTCCGTCGCGATGTGCTAAACGACATCCGTATCCCTAGCGATTGGGGACTTGAAATTGGTGTACTCTCAGAAATGTATAGAAACTACGCGACCAATCGTCTCTGTCAGGTAGACATAGCCGAGAACTATGACCATAAACACCAGCAATTGTCTCTGGATGATGACAACGGCGGTCTATCAAAAATGTCTATTGATATTGTAAAAGCAATATTCCGTAAATTGGCGACACAGGGCGTTACTTTTAGCCATGAGGCGTTTCGATCGATAAAAGCCACCTACTACCGAATGGCCTTAGATGTTATTGAAAACTGTCATAACGATGCCATTATGAATGGCCTAACCCTTGATATTCATGAAGAGGAAAAAGCGGTCGAAATGTTTGCTCAAAACATTATCAAAGCCGGGGATGTGTTTTTCAATAAACCGCTAGAACGCCCCTTCATTCCCAGCTGGAACCGTGTTGTCAGCGCCATCCCGGACATTTTCGATCAGTTAACTGAGGCCGTTGAGGCAGATCATAATGAGTTCGCCCGATCAAAAATAAGCACAGCGAAGCCCTAGCTAATGGACACTAACTATCATCTCTATGATCGAGTCATTGAGCACTTGCATGCTATTTACGGCGACCAAATAACCAGTGGCATTGATGCTCTTGCCAGCGATGTAATCGGACTAATGGGGCTCGATCCAAAACAGAACGTCGTCAATCAGGTCAGAAACCTCTGGGACCAAAAAGAAATAGTCATGATCACCTACGGTGATTCAGTGCTCCAGAGGGACATAAAGCCACTTAAAACGCTAAAGACCTTTGTCGACAAATATTTTTCTGACAGTATTAGTGCGCTCCACATACTCCCCTTTTATCCGTTTACCTCGGATGATGGTTTTTCTGTGCTCGACTATTCCAAAGTCAATGAATCTCTCGGCGATTGGAATGACATACAAGCCATCGCAAACGACTATTCACTCATGGCTGATCTGGTGATAAATCATTGCTCAGCGCGCAGCCGTTGGTTTGATAACTTTATTAAGGACCAAGACCCGGGGAGAGGATTTTTCGTGACAGCGGACCCTGAAGATGACTTGAGCGATGTGGTTAGACCCCGACTCAATCCCCTTTTACGTGAGACCCAGACTACCGTGGGTCAACAACATGTGTGGTGCACCTTTAGCCATGACCAAGTTGACTTGGATTTTCGCAATCCAAAGGTATTAAAGGCCTTTGTGACCATTATTCGTCAGTATTTAGACAATGGTGTGAAGTTATTTAGACTCGATGCAGTTGCGTTTTTATGGAAAGAACTGGGCACGCCATGCATTAATTTACCTCAGACTCATGAAATAGTGCGATTACTTAGAACATTGATCGAGTATAAAAATCCCAATGCCGTCATAATCACCGAAACTAATATTCCTAACCGCGAAAACCTTGCCTACTTCGGTAACGGTAATGAAGCTCACTGTATCTACAATTTCTCTCTGCCACCGCTATTGCTCAATACACTAGTCAGTGGAGATTGTTCTGCTCTTAAACAATGGATGATGAGCATGCCACCGGCGCGTCATGGAACCGCCTATTTTAATTTTATCGCCTCCCATGATGGAATCGGATTACGACCCGCTGAGGGATTGCTTTCAGAACAAGAAATCGATGGGCTAGTCGAGACTATGGGCACTTTTGGTGGTTACACCTCATGGCGAGCGCTGGAGAATGGTGACAAGAAGCACTATGAAATTAATATTTCACTGTTTGATGCCTTGCAAGGCACCCACCATGGACCTGACGAGTTTCAAATTGAGCGTTTCACCTGCGCACATGCCATCATGATTGCCTTAGAAGGTATTCCTGGCATTTACATTCATAGCCTATTAGGTACCCCAAACGACCATGAACGAGTCAGAAACAGTGGGCATAATCGAGCGATTAATCGCCATCAATGGTCTTATCCAGTATTAGAATCTCATCTATCAGACCATCAAAGTATCCACCACAAAATTTACTATACTCTAAATACATTACTTGCACTGCGTAGGCAGCAACCCGCATTTCATCCCAATGCGACTCAGTTTACATTGCATATGGGCGATCAATTATTCGGGTTTTGGCGTCAAAGCATGGATCGCCAGCAAAGTATCTTCTGCATCAGTAATATTAGCCTTGTAACTCAGTCTGTGAGCCTGTCCGATATAAATCTTATCGACAATGAGCCATGGTTTGACCTTATTAGTGGGCAGCCCTGCAAGGGGCAGCATGACATTATGACGATACAGCCCTACCAAACTGTCTGGATAACCAATCAACACTAATTCCTACTGTGCATTGAATGGAATGGCTAAGACCATTCAGATTGGCTTTAAGAATATAATAAACTGGTCTAAGAGCGCTGTACGCTGGTGTTTCTCTATGTTCTATAATACAAACAAATTACCAATAAGGACATCGCTCCATGAAGATTGAAACCCAAGCCATCCATGCCGGATTTGGAGATGACCCAACAACGCGTGCCGTTGCTGTTCCCATCTATCAAACTACCTCCTATAGTTTTCGAGATACACAGCATGGTGCAGATCTATTCAACCTAGCTGAGCCGGGTAATATTTATACGCGCATTATGAACCCTACCAGCGATGTGTTGGAACAGCGTATGGCGCAGTTAGAGGGTGGCGTAGGCGCATTGGCAGTTGCATCGGGCATGGCGGCAATCACAGCGGCTATTCAAACCGTTGCTCGCGCCGGAGACAACATTGTCAGTGTCAGTCAACTGTATGGCGGCACCTACAACTTTTTTGCTCACTCTCTGCCCAACCAAGGCATTGAAGCTCGCATGGCCTCCGGTGATGATATCGATGCACTAGAAGCCTTAATTGATGACAACACTAAAGCCCTGTTCTGTGAATCGATCGGCAACCCAGCCGGTAATATCGTTGATATAAAGGCGCTGTCGGATATGGCGCACAAGCATGGTGTTCCGGTGATTGTCGACAACACCGTTGCCACACCTATACTGTGCCGACCATTTGAACAAGGCGCTGATATCGTCATTCACTCGCTAACCAAATATATTGGTGGGCATGGCACCTCGGTGGGTGGCGTAATTATTGATTCAGGTAAATTCCCCTGGAAGGATCACCCTCGTTTCCCTGCATTTAATGAACCAGATCCGTCTTATCATGGCGTGATTTATGCCGATGCATTGGGCGAAGCCGCCTTTATTGGCCGCGCACGCGTTGTGCCGCTGCGCAATATGGGTGCCGCTATTTCACCCTTTAATTCGTTCTTGATTTTGCAGGGTTTAGAGACCTTGGCTATACGTATGGAGCGACATACGGATAATGCACTTGCCGTTGCCAAATATCTGGCTGCCCATGATTTGGTTGACTGGGTCAACTATGCAGGCCTTGAAACTGACAAGTACTATGAACTGGCAAAGACAGTAGTCAGTGGCAAACCATCAGCTATTTTGAGCTTTGGTATCAAAGGTGGCGAAGCCGCCGGCGGTAAGTTCATCGATGCGCTGCAATTGGTCAAGCGATTAGTCAACATTGGTGATGCAAAGTCTTTAGCATGTCACCCCGCCAGCACCACTCATCGTCAGTTAAATGATGAAGAGCTGAAAGCAGCAGGCACTAGCCGTGAGATGGTTCGCATCTCTGTAGGTATAGAGCATATCGACGATATCATCGCTGATATAACCCAAGCATTAGATGCAGCAAAGTAACTTTTCACTGTTACTAGAACAAAAAAACGGCACCTTAGGTGCCGTTTTTGTTTTAGAACCCTTTATAGTTAAGTCTCTACATCACTCTTCTCAACTAACCTTAAAAGATTTTGTGCTTGCCCGCTAATATCTCAACATACATTTTGTGGTCGCCTACAAAGCTATATAACGGATATTTAAACGTGGCCGGCTTATTATGCTCGACAAAGAAATGAGCGACCCACGCAAACCCATATCCAGAGAGTAATGAGTAAAGCAGATAGAAAAAATCAAAGGTTATGAAAAACCTTACATAAAAGTATATAGCGATGGTGGTGCCAATAAAATGCAGCAGTTTTGTATACTTATTGTCATGCTCACTTAGGTAATAAGGATAAAAATCTTTAAATGTTGTATATCTTTCCATGCTGATTGCCCCTATCTACACGCTATGCTCTCAGGCCGTGGACTCCAAGTATTAACTCAGCCATTTTGTATTCTGACTGAGTTTAATCCTCGGAGCTAAAATATCAAGTGCGCTATCATCAGCGGTTAAAAGCCCCTAGCCTAGGGCTTTTACAGTCTACTGACGAACGACTTATTCAAGGTCTCCCGAGTCGTCACTGTCGTCATCGTCACCGGACACTGCATCGATAACCGCCCCACCCACTTTAATCGGCGCCGTCACTACGGCAATAGCAACATCAGTAACACCCTCAACCACAGCTACCGCTAAACAGCCTGTTTGAGACGCGCATAACAACAGTAAAACAAGTATCTTTTTCATTTAACATTCCTTTAAAAATAGTGCGGGTATTATGCATTTTGAGGCCGCCATTGTGTAGTTTAAAGCCGCTTATAGCAGAATTATTGTTAAAGTTATTCATTAAAAAATGTCACACACATAATTAGCTTACTTTATGGTACTGTATGTATATACAGTAATTGAGCCTAAAGCGATTATGCAATATGCAGAACTTCACTGCGTCAGCAATTTTACATTTTTGCGCGGTGCCTCCCATCCTCAGGAATTGATTCATACCGCGTCAACTCTTGGCTATCAAGCACTTGCCATTACAGATGAGTGCTCTTTGGCTGGCGTGGTGAAAGCGCATGTGGCTGCACGTGAGTGCGGGCTGCCACTCATTATTGGTAGTGAGTTCATCATTGATGAACAAAAATTAGTCGTCTTGGTGACTAACCGCCAGTCTTATTCTGAATTGTCCGGACTCATCACGTTAGCTCGACGCCGCAGCAACAAGGGCGAATATCGACTGGAGTGGTCAGACTTGAGCAATAATTTGCCCAATGCCCTACTGATTTGGTTGCCCTCGGGTCAAGCTGATGTTGATAACACCATAGGCTATCAACTGAGCAACTGGTTTAACGATAGGTTATGGGTTGGCGTTGAACACCTGCTTGATGGTGATGAGACTAACCAATATTACTATCGACGCAATTTAGCGGCGCTGTGGGAGGTGCCTATGGTGGCCTGTGGCGATGTTCACATGCACTCCAAAGAACGTCAAAACCTACAGGATACATTGACCGCCATACGCTATAACTGCTCGGTAATGTCTCTCGGGAAACGCCGTTTTGCCAATGCAGAACGACGTCTGCGCAGCCTATCTTATCTCGACAGACTATATCCACCTGCACTTATAGCGGAAACTATTGCGATTGCTAGGCGCTGCCAGTTTTCGCTTGAAGAACTGCGCTATGAATATCCCTCTGAAGTGGTGCCCGATCACCTAACCGCCGCCGAACAGCTACGTTACCTGGTCGATGAAGGGGTTAAGAAACGCTGGCCACAAGGCCCATCAACGCGCGTTACAGACCAAATCAATTATGAGCTAAAGGTTATTGCTGAACTCAATTACGAGAGCTATTTCCTCACTGTGCATGACATTGTCGCCTTTGCCCGCAGCCGTCATATTCTTTGCCAGGGCCGCGGCTCTGCCGCCAATTCTGTGGTCTGTTACTGTCTGTTTATCACCGAGGTGTCCCCCGATCAGATTTCGCTGCTTTTCGAACGCTTTATTTCTAAGGAGCGCAACGAACCACCGGACATTGATGTCGACTTTGAGCATGAACGGCGCGAAGAGGTTATTCAATATATTTACAAACGCTATAGCCGTGAACGCGCGGCCATAGCCGCTACTGTGATTACCTACAAGCCACGCAGTGCTGTGCGTGATGTCGGAAAGGCACTTGGCCTTGACCCCCTGTTTATTGAACAACTCAGTCAGTCTCTATCCTGGTGGGATCGACGCGCTGACCTTGAAAAACAGTTTAACGATCAAAGTAATAGCGCCGTATCCAACAACAATGTACTGATCGACCACTTTTACAATTTGCTACAAGAAATTATGGGCTTTCCTAGACATTTATCTCAGCATGTTGGCGGCTTTATTATCACTCGCAGCCCCATCAGCACCCTAGTACCCGTAGAGAATGCCAGCATGCCTGAGCGCACAGTTATTCAATGGGATAAGACCGACATAGAGGCCCTGGGTTTACTGAAAATAGATATTCTTGCACTGGGCATGCTGTCAGCCATTCATCGCTGCTTTGATCTTATTCAGCAGCATCATGGCAAACAACTCACCATGCAAGCCATCCCGAAAAATGATACCGGTACCTACGATATGCTGTGTAAAGCGGACAGTGTTGGCGTATTTCAAATAGAGTCCCGCGCTCAGATGGCCATGCTGCCGCGACTAAAGCCGCGCTGCTTTTATGATCTGGTCATAGAAATCGCCATTGTGCGACCCGGACCCATACAAGGCGGCATGGTTCATCCCTATTTAAAACGCCGCCAAGGCTTGGAAACAGTTGACTATCCTAGCCCTGAAATCAAAACTGTATTAGAACGTACACTGGGTATTCCCGTGTTCCAAGAACAGGTTATTCGGCTAGCCATGGTTGCCGCTGGTTTTTCAGGCGGAGAAGCTGACCAACTACGTCGTGCTATGGCCAGTTGGAGCAGTAAGGGTGGTGGTAGTAATCAGCTGGCTAAATTTGAGCAGAAACTCACCGACGGAATGCTTAAGCAAGGCTATAACTTGGACTTTGCTCAGCGCCTGTTCAAACAAATTCAGGGCTTTGGGGTCTATGGTTTTCCTGAATCTCACTCCGCCAGCTTTGCACTTCTTGCCTATGTGTCGGCCTGGTTAAAGTGCCATTATCCGGCCGCTTTTTGTTGCGCCATTATGAACAGCCAGCCCATGGGGTTTTACTCACCCTCGCAATTAGTTCAAGATGCACAACGCCACAATATTGGTGTAAACCCCATCGATATCAATCATAGCTTCTGGGATCATAGCCTTGAAAATAATCTTGATAATAAATTAAATAAACTTGATAACCCGCTAATTAGGCTAGGTTTTAGATTAATAAAAGGCTTGAATCACAAAGCAGCATTAAGCATTGTAAACGCTAAAAGGCCCTTTAAAAGCCTCAGCGACCTAACCCTTCGCACCGGTCTCTCCAAGGCCAATCTAAGCCTTTTAAGTAGCGCCGGAGCACTGCAATCTATAACCAACAATCGCCGTCAGGCACACTGGCAAACACTGGCAATCCATAGCGATGGCCCACTGCTAGAAAACTCAATGCCAACCTTAGAAACACAGCTCAACCCACCCAGTGAAAGCGACAACATCTACGCTGACTACAATAATACTGGCCTGACACTGGGCCGCCATCCAATGAGCATTCTTCGTGAGCAATTTCCGCTTTTTCGACAGTGCAAACGTCACAGTGACTTGGCTGAAATGGGCCATCAGCGATTTGTTCGCATGGCTGGCATAGTCACCGGAAAACAACGCCCTGGGACAGCATCTGGCGTGGTTTTTTTAACCTTAGAGGATGAAACCGGCAACAGCAACATCGTTATCTGGAAAAACGTCCAAGAGCGCTGTCGTCAAGCGCTACTTAAAGCGCAGCTGTTGATGGTCAAGGGCGTCATCGAAACCGATGGCGCTGTGGTGCATGTTATTGCACAAGAACTTACCGATTGTAGTGAACTGCTCTATCAAACCAATATCAGATCTCGAAATTTTAGGTGACTAAAACACATATTGACACTATAAATGTCATCTCATACAGTACCTCTTGGAATTTACGCGGCAACCCACTATAAGGATCCAGTATTTATGAAGTCATTCTCCAAGAAAGTTGCCGTCATTACAGGTGCCGGCTCAGGTATGGGTCGCTACCTTGCTGTATTGCTAGCTAAAGCAGGTGCTAATGTTGCGATCTGTGAAATCAACCCAACAACGCTGGCCGAGACTGAGGCCATGCTGAAAGATTACGCTGTCAAGGTAACAAGCCATATTGTTGACGTTGCAGACAAAGCGGCCATCGACGCACTGCCCGCTCAAGTCATTGAGCAACATGGACAAATTGATTTAGTCTTCAATAATGCGGGCGTTACCGTCGACTGTAGCTTTGAGGATATGTCTGAAACTGACTGGGATTGGGTAATGAATATAAACCTGCATGGGGTTATCAATGGTACCCGTGCATTCTTACCACATTTGCAAAAACGACCCGAAGCTGCGCTGATCAATGTTTCCTCTATTTTTGGAATGATCACTGTGCCCAACCAATCGGTCTATCATGTCGCAAAGTTTGCGGTTCGTGGCTTTACTGAATGCCTCGCCAAGGAACTTAAAGATAGCAAGGTTCAGGTCCACTGTGTGCACCCAGGCCATATCGGGACGAATATTGTTACCAATGCTCGAATGAATGTTCGTAAAGATACTGTCAACCCAATGCAAGCAATGATGGGCAAACTTATCGGCATAGGCTCTACCCAAGAAGAGATGGCTGATTTCTTCCGCAATAATGGCATGCACCCAAGTCGAGCATCAAATATTATTCTTAACGGTGTGCTTAAAAACCGCAAACGTATTTTTGTTGGTGCAGATGCCAAACTGATGGATTTGTCACAACGACTATTTCCTATGAACTATGATCGGGTATTTCCACTCTTTACTATGCCGCTGACACTATTGAGAAACAAAAAACCTTTAAACTATTAATGCTAACCATTAAGAGATAACTATAAAAATGCAAACAGAGCATACGGATGTAGTCATTGTTGGCGCTGGCCTTTCAGGCATTGGTGCGGCTTATCACCTCACTAAGCAGTGCCCCGACCATAAGTACCTAATTTTAGAGAGCCGTGGCGCTATTGGCGGCACCTGGGATCTTTTTCGCTATCCTGGCATTCGCTCAGACAGTGACATGCATACGCTAGGCTACAGTTTCAAACCTTGGAATAGCGCAAAAGCGATTGCCGATGGTCCTTCAATTCTTAATTATGTGCGCGAGACCGCCACTGAAAACAATATTGAAGAAAAGATTCGTTACAGTAGTAAATTAACCAGTGCCAACTGGGACAGTGAAACCAGCCTTTGGACGCTAACCGTCGCTCAGACAGATACCGGTGAGAGTGTACAAATTAGCTGTAACTTTTTGCACATGTGCGCCGGCTATTACAGCTATGAGCAGGCTCATGATCCCAAGTTTCCATCGGTTGACGCCTTTAAAGGCAAGCTGATACATCCTCAGTTTTGGCCAGAAGATTTAAACTATGAAGATAAAAAAGTCGTGGTCATCGGCTCAGGAGCAACGGCAGTTACCTTAGTGCCCTCAATGGCTGAAAAAGCCGCTAATGTGACCATGCTACAACGCTCACCCACCTATATTATTTCGCGCCCCTCAGAGGACTGGTTTGCCAATGGATTGCGCAAATTGTTGCCCCATACCTGGGCCTATGCTCTAACACGTCTGCGCAATACACGATTCCAAGAGTTTCTTTATAAGCAGACACGCAAAAGACCCGAAAAAGTAAAAAAGACCATACTTGATATGGTGCGCAAGGAACTTGGTCCCGACTATGACGTGGACAAACATTTTACCCCCAGCTACAACCCCTGGGATCAACGTTTGTGTCTAGTCCCTGACAGTGACCTGTTTACCGCCATAAAAAATGGCAGTGCGACCGTAGTCACCGACCATATAGATAGCTTTACAGAGAATGGTATTCAGCTTAAATCCGGTGAGCACCTGGATGCTGACATCATTGTCAGTGCCACTGGCTTGGAACTGGTCATGATGGGTGGCGCCGAGATAGCGGTGGATGGAGAAATTGTCGACTTCGCCAAACTCTGGACCTACAAAGGCTTGATGGTCTCTGATGTACCCAACATGGTATCCACCTTTGGTTACATTAACGCTTCCTGGACTCTGCGCGCAGACCTAACAGCAGAATGGGTGTGTAGAACTCTCAATCATATGACTGAAACCAACACCACCAGCGTTGTGCCAGTAGTACCGGCAAACTTGCAGGACATGCCGGTAAGAAGCTGGATCGCAGACTTCCCTGCCGGTTATATGCAGCGCATGATGCACTTGTTCCCCAAGCAAGGTGATCAAGAGCCGTGGATCAATACCCAAGACTTCCGCAGAGACCGCTCACTCTTTAATCAACCGTTGGCCAGTGATGACGCGCTAAAATTCAGCACATCTGAAGCACCGGCGGCCAAAAGCGCTTAATACTCCATCTGAGAGAGGGTCATTTGTTTAGACCCTTGACTCTGGTCTATACTCCAGACTTTATAGTGAGCTCATGGAGTCAAATATTATGCTTAAGATTGGCGAGCTGGCGCAGCATGCAGGCATTTCCCGCGACACCCTGCGCTTCTATGAAAAGCACGGGCTAATTACCCCAAGCAACCGCACTGACTCGGGCTATCGCCTGTATTCTAAGTCTGATGTACTGCGTATTAGCTTTATTCTCAGCGCTAAAGAAGTCGGGTTTACGCTCAATGAAATACATCAGCTATTGGAACTTGAAGTCACCAAAGACAAAAAATCTTGCCAAGATGTAAAAGAATTTGTGGACAACAAAATACAGGTAGTTAATCAGCGCCTAATTGAAATGAAAAAGATTAAGCAATCATTAAAAACCCTTAGTGTTGCCTGCTGTGGCGGCGATGAACCTGCCACCCACTGCACCATTTTGGGTGCTTTAAGTACAAATTAATAGGTAGTTACGCATGTCTTTAATTGAAAATTTTGTCGGTCTCTTTATTGAGTCAGCACCCTGGCTGCTCATGGGCTTTACCGTTGCAGGGTTCATGAAGGCTTTTGTGCCCAGTGAGCTACTTGCCAAACATCTTGGCGAACCCGGCTTAATGGCCACCGTTAAAGCGGCTCTTTTGGGCGCACCCCTGCCCCTGTGCTCCTGCGGGGTAATTCCAGCGGCCCTTGGCCTGCGTCGCAGCGGCGCCTCTAAGGCCGCCACTACCTCGTTCTTGATATCCACACCAGAGACAGGTGTTGACTCAGTAACTGTCTCTTACGCAATGCTAGGGCCATTTATGGCCGTTATCCGACCTATTGCAGCCATATCTACCGCAATCACTGCTGGATTGTTAGTGGGCGCCGACAAGGACGAGCCTGCGCCAATCACTTCAGAGCCTGTTCAATCCTGTTGCGCCAATAAAACGCCCGAACCCGAGCCAAGCTGCTGCAGTGAACTCGATGCCGAAACAAGCGCACCTGAAACTATAGCTACGCGACTGAAAGACAGTATGACATTCACCTTTGTCGATCTTATCAAAGACATCAGCCTGTGGCTGCTAATTGGTCTGGGTATTGCCGCGATGGTCAAAACCTATGTGCCCACCGAATTTTTAGCTCAGTGGGGTGATGGTTTTATGGCCTTTGTGGTTATGGCCCTGATTGGTGTACCCATGTACATCTGCGCCCTAGCTTCTACCCCAATTGCCGCTGGTTTGTTGTTTTCAGGCGTATCGCCAGGTGCGACATTAGTATTTATGCTGGTTGGGCCTGCCACCAACATCGCCACCATGGGTTTGGTCAAGCGTGAACTGGGCAATCGCGCCCTCGCGGCCTATTTGGGCAGTGTTGTCGGGGTTGGCTTTGCTTTTGGGTATTTAACCAACTACTTGGCCGCACAATGGAATATCGACTTTCTAGCTCAAACTCAGACCGCACACGCCATGCACAATACGCCCATAGCAACAGCCTCAGCAATCGTGCTCGCCGGGTTAATAATTTATGCCTTGGGATCCAAGTACCTCACCAACTTCAAAACAAACACACCCGCCACTCATGGATAAACAGCACCAGAAAGGCCTTATTTAATGCAGGTTAATAAAGACACTTTAATGGTTGGCTTAGGCCTGCTACTTATTTGTCTAGGCGCTATGGTTAGCATTGACTTGCCGTGGAAAGGTGGCGGAATACCCATCACAGGGCAAACCCTTGCGGTGCTGATTGTAGGGTTTGTGCTTGGACGTAAACTAGGGCTGCTGGTCATTGCCATTTATCTGATTGCAGGTTTAGCTGGCTTGCCTGTGTTTGCCAAAGGCGCCTCTGGAATAGACACGTTGATGGGCGGCAGTGGCGGTTTTTTGTATGGTTTTTTAGTTGGTGGTTATGTTTGTGGCGCACTACAAGAGAACGGCTTTGGGGGCAGCTTTGCCGAGTGTTTAACCGCCATGACAATGGGGACTGCACTGATTTTAATCTGTGGCATTGCCCAACTGACCTTTTTATATGGACTTGATAAAGCATTAGAGTATGGGTTTTGGCCATTTTGGCCAGGCGCGATCGTGAAAATTATTTTGGGCGCAGTGATCGTTTATTACATTCCGAAAGATCAATGTTTAGGCCAGCCAGGCTAATCTTTTCAACAGTCTAAATAATAAATCGAGCAGAGAAACCATGATGAGTCGCCGAGGAAATTGTCATGACAATGCGGCTGCTGAAAGCTTCTTTGCTACCTTTAAAAAACGCGTAACTCAACGGAAGATCTGCTCAAATAGAGATTATGCTAGAACGGAGATATTCAATTTGACAAGATGCTCTACAATCCGACAAAGCAACATAGTCATACTGGAGGTGTTTCTTCAGCCAAGTGCGAAGAAGACAATTTTCCTAGGCTAGAAAGAGCCTAGCAAAGGCTGGGGAGTCTAGTATTTTAATTTTATTAATAGTAAAAACTGTTAGCTTGATTAGCCATTATGTGTTAGTGTGATCAGTATGAAAAAACCGATAGAAGCATTAGGAAATACAACGCGTCAGGCAAATAAAAAATTGCGTCGTGAACGCATATTTAATCTAGCAAAGCGTCTAATAGCAACAAAAGGTTTAGAAGACTTTACTATAAGTGAACTTGCCGCTGAGGCTGGGGTTACTAAGCCAACGATTCACAACCTATTCGGAAAAAAAAGTGACATCATTAAAGAGTTGGTTTCGAATTTAATTGAACAAATGCAGGGTAATTCCCTTAACCCGCCTATCGACCCTATTGAAAATGCAAAGTTCTTCGTCGATAACGTGGTTGCTACATTCGAGCAAGATACGGATTTTTATCGCGCCGCACTTATGTCGGCAGAGCAATTAAGACTGTTTGATCCTAGAATTCCGGATGGACTTTTCCAGCGGGCACAGCAAGTAGCAGCACCGAGAAAGGATTGGTACGAGGCTGGGTTGTTTTTAGGCAATATCGAACCCAGCACAATTATGAAAAAAGTTCACAATAGCAACCGGCTTGGACGAATTGACTGGGTTAGTGGCTACATTGATTTGATTCAATTCCGCCATCAGGTTTTAGAGGGCATACTTTTGGTGTACGCGTCCGATGCCAGCCCCGAGTTTCATGTTAGGCTGAGTGAAGAAATCAATGGACTCAGTAAACTGTAGTTTGTGGCATCACAATGAGGGCTGCGTGAAAAACTCGCCGGCGTTACCAAATTAAGTCGCCATAATAGGTAAAATCAGGCGATACACACCTACAAACTGCACCAATTTCCAGCCGACATTAGAATCGTATCGCTCCCATCATAGATTTATTCCGATCATTCCCCCACTGAGACGCCTAAACACTCCTGCCAGACTGTGCTTCAGTAGCATCTTTACTGACGGAAGCGCTATCGCCGCTTTCGGCTGCCTGTTGTCGCTGTGACAGGGCCTGGCGAACTTCCAACTGACTGGCGTGACTCATATTCACTTTGAATGACATCCACACCGGTAACAGCATAATAATCGCCAGCCCCGGGCCCATAATCAGGCCCAGACCCCACGTTACCGTGCTGGATACTTCGCCTGGTTGCGCTCCAGCCTGCAGGCCTATCAGGTCCAGAAATGGGCCGGCTATCAGGTAGCCAAAGGCGCCCATGAATTTGGAGGAAAAGAAAGCTGCAGCAAAAACAACGCCCTCCTTTCGCTTGCCAGTGGCCAACTCTTGCTCATCCACGATATCAGCCAGCATCGAGTGAACGGTGATAACGCGCGTAATACCCATAATCGTATGTATTGCCCAGTTAAAGTAGATCAAGGCAAATACCACCGTGCTGTTATCTGGCAGTAGGTCAAACAATTTCAACGGTGTCAGCCAGAGCAGGTTAATGCTGGTCAGGGCACAGGTCAGGCGCAGTATCTGTTGTTTTTCAAACAGCCGATTCAGTGATCTGGAAAACACGGCCGACAACAGTACCGCGAGAATAATGGGACCGGCAAACAGTAGGGAAGTCTGGATCGCATCCAGTTGCCAGAAATAGACGTAAGTCACCATTAGCAATGTAGCGGTAATGCTGCCGATACCGCCCACGGCCATATCCAACATCACCATGTATAAAAAGTTCTTATTGCGAAATGTGATAAATATATCGTGCAGCATATTACTGTCGGCATGCCCTTTGCCGCTAGCGATTTTGGGAATGTATTGCCAAGTACCGGCAATGCAGATGATGCTAAACAGTACGACGAGCAGGCCGTTGACCCAGCCAAAAAAATGGTAATTGTCGATAAGGAAGCGGCCGTCGAGGCCATTTTCTTCGTTAAATAAAAAAATCAGGGCGGTGGCCGAGACAAGAGTACCGGTAATCCAGGCCATATTGGTGCGCACCGCAGCCAGCTGTGTGCGTTCGTGGTAGTCCTCGGTAATCTCTGCACCCAGGGCTAGCAAGGGCACCATGAAAAAGGTAAGAGCTGTGCGTAGCAGCAGCATGCTGATGAGCAGCCAGGCAAACAGCTGGCCTTGGTCGCTCAGCACACTGCCGGGTGGCCCGTACAGCATCACAAAACCCGCAGCCATTGGAATAACAGCGGCAATCATTAACGGGTGGCGGCGGCCAATGCGCGAGCGCAAACGGTCTGACCAGGCGCCAATCAGTGGGTCGCTGATACCATCCCAAATAATTGAAATACCAATAGCAAGACCGGTCAGCGTCCCCGACAGGCCAAGCACCTGCTTGTAGTAAAACAGAACAAAGACACCCATTGCCGCCTCTTTGAGTGCGTGACTGACAATACCCGAGCTATACAGCAGACGGTTATGCAAGCCAATACTTGAGACGTCATTGGAATAAGTTTGAAAATTTCGCATTAAAAAACCATAAGCAATGTCTCCAGTATAGTGCGGTAACGTATACGGTATTGAATATAAATATGTAAAATCAGCCCATCAGCTCATTGTTTTAAAGACGTAAATGACTCTAATATCAGGTGTTTGAGTTATAGCTCGCTTATTCCAAATACTGTAATGAAGCCTTATCTAAAAATGAGTTATCATAAGTTCCGGCATCAGTTTTAAGCGCACTATCTCAAAGAGCCCGGGTGGTGAAATTGGTAGCCATGGTGATTTCAGGTGCCATCGCTCTAATTGACAACCCTCTCCAGGGCAGCATAATCACACGTAACCCGTTGTTTTTTATAGATTGAATCATAACGTTATAAAATTGAATCGACCTAGCGTCAGATAGACTTTAGAACGCTGGAATCCAGCTTTTACTAGCAAGCTTCCTAATTAATTTTCGACAACGCGTCGAGCTCTTCAGGCGTTAATAGATTTTTTCTGTCAGCCATATTGGTCCTCCCCATAGCGGGCAATTTCCGGTAGTCCACTAGTTTTTCACTAAAAAGGAATGCGTCATCATAGTAGTAGCCACTGGTCGCCTTTTCGACCGCGTTAAAAATGATGCCCTTAGTTGCGACGCCGTTGAGTTCAAAGCGGCTATTCGCTGTGGCAACCTCCGTTTCTGTGCATATCCCAAAGCGCGCAACCATCATATTCGTGCCACAG
>Ga0209711_10001913_pt1 | contig 19545 bp, 23 predicted proteins | sample ArcticOcean_MG_C_7_FD_187441 | JGI IMG/M metagenome (GOLD analysis project Ga0209711, IMG submission 187441) | Marine microbial communities from western Arctic Ocean - ArcticOcean_MG_CB11_88 (SPAdes) (version 2) | ecosystem: Environmental > Aquatic > Marine > Oceanic | place: Arctic Ocean... | reverse complement strand
CCTAATGGAGAAGCTATTTTTAGCGTAACAAATGATAGAAACTTAAGTACAGAAGAAGGGAAAAAACTTAAAGAAGTTCAATCAAACATGTATCGTCTTCAACAAGACTACGTAAATCTTAATCAAGATTATTCTGCTACACTTAACAACATGCGGACTAAGGTTAATGATTTTTATGCTGACAACCCTGTTAATGCTGACGTCTTTAAAGCGTCTATGAAAGAGTACGGTTTACCTGAATTATTTGCTAAAGACGTTAATGATGCTTTTGCAGGTATTGCATTATCTATACCTACCTTGTTTAACGCTGATTGGGCTGTTGAACAACAAAGAAGATTAAACGCTAAGAATGAGTTTTTTGAAACAATGGGTACTTATGATGATGGTAATTTTGGTACTTATTTTTTTAGAACAATAGGTCAACAATCAGCAAATATAACTTTAGCTATAGCAACAGGTGGTGCGAGTTCAGCTGCTGGTTTAAGTACTGCTATGACAGCTAATGCTATTGGTGGATTATTTGGTATATCATCAGGTACTCAAACTTATAGAGATTTAAAAACCCAACAACAAATAGTTGGAACAGCTGATGAACAAGCTAAAATAGCATTACAAGCTTATCAAGATGGTAAAATTGATTTATATACTTATACTAATTCTATGAGAGATATAAACAAAACCAAAGCCATGACTGAAATAAGCGATGACCAAATACTAAACGCTGGAGTTGCTAATGGTATAATAGAGGGAACATTCACTAGGTTTTTAGGTACTGCACCTAACACGATAAAACTTTTAAAAGATTTTAAATCACCTACTTCTATAACAGCTATTTCTGATGCTTTTGGAAAAAGTAATTTTTCTAAAATAAATAGTTTATTAGTCAATCCTTTATTAAAGCGAGGCACAGGTGAAATACTAGAAGAAGAATTAATATACGGTGGACAGCAATATTTTACAGAGTACGGTATATTAGATAGAGATTTAGATCTAAGTGCTTGGGACGACACGGCTATGTCAACAATAGTAACATTAGGTGTTTCTCAAAGCCCTGGCGTTGCTTATTCTGGCATGGTAAATTATGGCGCTACAAAGAAATTTGAAAAAGCAGTAGGAAGTCTTAGAATAAACACTAACGAGTTAAGCTCTTTAATACAAAGCTCAGATATAAGTGATAAGCAGAAAAAGCTTTTACTTAATGATATATCTGAAAATCTAAAAGAGCAAGGTCTAGAAGTTGATAGACTAGCTATAGATATGTTAGGCCTAGGATCTAAAGACGTTAAAAGATTAATTGGAACTGAATTAATTAGATCTCAATTTCTTAGATCTATTGGCGTAATGCCTGGTATGTCTGAAGTTGACAAAGCTGAAATAATAGCTGCTCATAAAAAAACATTAAACAAAGATGATCTTAAGCTTTTTGAAACACAAATAAGTTCTTTAGATGCAACTACAAAAAAAATAAAAGATAAAAAAACAAACTTAAATCTTGCTGAAGAAAGTTTGGGTGATGTATTTAAAATTAATGATGCTATTCTTAGTAAGTCAAATAAAGACGGATATAATGAAAAAAATAAAAGGGATAAGCTTGTAGCAGTTGTAAATAATGCTAGAGAAAGATTAGACAGAGCTAACAAAAAAGCAGCAAAATCTAATCCTGAAATAGTAAATATTGTAGAAAGCGAAATAAGAGAAGATGGTAAACCTTTAAACAAGAAACAAAAAGAGGTTAGGTACTTTGAACTAGGAAACTTAATGGCCTTAGACCAGTCAAGAGCTTTTGCGGTAAGTGAAGGAGTTAAAGGAGCTGCTAGTTTAATATTTAATGACAACAAAAGTATTAACTACACTGAGTACAAAACAGAAAAAGAGTTAATAGGTCTTTTAGAAAAGAACGGCATTGAACAAACAGACCCTGTACATATAGACGCTTTAAAGAAATTTAGAGAAAACGGTACTTATGGAATGGTTGTTGGTAATACCATAATAACTCAAGACGCAGCTCAGGCAAAAATAGATATTGAGAACGGACAAATAAAAGCCGGTACTGTAATATTACATGAGATATCTCATATAATAGATGATGCTAGGATGAAAACTCCAGAGTCTAGAAAATTATATGCTGATAATTTAAGAAAAGCAGCTGATTCAAATGAAAACTTAAGAGCTATAAACTCTTCTGTTATTCAAATGCTTGATTCTTTATATGGTAAAGAAGGTTTAACCTTTGAAAATAGTGAAAAATATAGAGATGAATATACTAAATACATGCAAGAGTCTCTTTATGCTTATGAAGATGTTGCTCAAATAGAAAAAGAAGATAGTTTTATGACTAGAGTGTTTAACAGCACTGACCCTAGTAATTTAAATACACCTGAAAAAGCTTTAGATTATTTAGCCGCTAATAACGCTGCTTTTAGAAAAGGTAAATTAAGTAGAGGATCTAGAAAAGCTATAAAAAACTTTAAAAACGAAGGTTTAAAATACTCTGATAAATCTACAGTTAATGTATTAGCTATAGAATATAAAGAAAATCCTACAACTTTTAAAGCTGATGACACTAAGTTTACTGATTTTTTTATACAAGCACAGTCTGTAGCTATGGATGCCATGGGTTACAATGTAGCTAAAGGAGATATACTATCTACTGATGCCGCACAATTTGTAGCTACTGAAATCGAAAGTGTAATGAAAACTTTTGATCCTAGTAAAAGTGTTTTTACAACGCATGTTTTTAATAGTTTTAAAAACAGAAGAGCAAATAAATTTTATAAACAAGAGTTTGCACCTAAAGACATAAAACAAACAAGGATCGGTGTAGGGTTTGATATAGTGGCTCAAGATACAAACGAAAGCTTAGACGATAGAAGAGCTAGGGAAGACTCAGAAACAGTATCTAAAATTGATCCTAGATCGTTTAGAATTGTAGCACCAAATGTTAAAAAACTAGAAAATCTTGTAAACATAACTACAAGCGACTTAACGTCTACTGAATCAGATTTTAAATCTATATCAAGTAAGTTTGGAGCAAAACTAGCTGAGTCGATGTATAACATTTCAGATAATAAAGTAAGTAAAAACGCAAACTTAACGTATGCTATGAAAATAGTAAACGGTATACCAGAAAGTTCTGAAGCTGGTAGAATACAAGATGACTTTAATAATGATCAAGAAGTTAGAAAATTTTTAAAACTACTACCACCTACTAATGTTACGTCTAAAGAGTCTGAAATAAAAGACACAGGTGAAAAAATACCTGTATCTAAGGATGTTCAAGGCAGATCTATAGGTTTGAAAGGTAGAGTATTAAATTACTTTTATGCTGAAAAAACTGGAGAAAGATCATCAGGCTTAACTAGTCAACCATTTGTTAGAAAATTAAAACCTGAGTTTATAGGAAACATCTCTAGCGAAACAATTAAAAAGCTTCAAGAAGACATGGGTATAACACCCAGAGGTCAACTTAATATTTACGATAGATATATAGGAACTTTTTTAAATGGTATAGCTAAACTAAAAGGCTCTATTGTAGCTAACACCATAGCTAGAGAAAAAGCAAATGATCTAAAACAAAAATCATCAAGAACACCTAAGCAAATACAAGCCGACATGGGTGCTGGTAGATCTTCTTTACAGTTTAGCGAAAAAGTTATAGGTATACTTCAAAATCCTACGTTTAAATTAGAATCTAGAGGTATTGATGGAGCTCTTAAAGCTTACGGTGTAGATGGTACTTTTAAGTTTAAAACTAGAGATGATGTAGATAAATATGTAGCTGAGGTTAAAAAGAATCTACTACCATTAATGCCAAGAGCTTTTTGGTTTGGAAAAGGTGGTGGTACTGTTTTTACTCCAACATCTAAAGTTTTAGGTAAAAATGAAAAAGACTTATACTACGATTACTATGTAGATCAAATGAAAGCTTTAGGTAATTCAGATCTTAATCCTAATCAAAAATATGGAGACCCTATACTTAAACTAGATGAAAATGGAAAAACCATACCTAAGTTAGATAAAAATGGAAAAATAATACCTGGTAAATTTGAACTTGTAAGCTTCAATGTTTCTGGTTATGATACCTTGTTTAAAAGTGTAAAAGTTATTAAAGCTAAGACAAAATCAGGTGATATAGCTGCTTTTAATCAAAAAGTTGCTCAAATACATCAAACCATGTGGTATAGGTTTAACAAAGCTATACAGTCTGATAAACAAAACGCAAGAGTAATAGGTAATTATTTAAAAATAACAGGTAGTGATACTGGTCATTGGCACAAAATGGGTGCTCAGTTTGTTGGTTATTCTAATAAAATAACAGGTAGTAGATTTGAATACGAGCATGCTATGCCTGCTACAGCTGCTTATTTATATTTAATAGATGTTGCGTTATCTAAGAGTGCTTTTGAAAGCGCTTATGACTTTGTTATAGATAATTACAAGCTTATATCCTTAGACAAAGCTATGGATAAAAAGCTTATAGCTGTAGGTCTTCGTAGTGAAATGCCTATTGGTTGGAACTTATTAAATAACAAATGGTATGATAGATATTTTAGTGAGTTAGTTGCTACACAAGATGGTGGTATTAATCCTGCTGGATTAATAAGCATTGATGGAACTAACTTTCAAGAAAAATATAATATAAACGCAGACGGTAGTCCTTATATAAGAGGTACGTTTAAACCAGAGGCTAAATCAACTGTAAGAAAAGACAATGTAGCTGATAAAGCTATGAAAAACGCTAGAAGTCCTAAGTATTCTGAAAAAATTAAAAAAGCAAGGGTGTTTGATTTTGACGACACGCTTGCTCAAACTAAAAGCAACGTGCTGTATACTATGCCTGATGGAACAAAAGGTAAAATAGATGCTGCTACTTTTGCTAAAGATGCAGGTAAAATGGAAGCTGAAGGAGCTCAGTGGGATTTCTCTGAGTTCAGTAAAGTTATGGATGGCAAGAAAGGACCTTTGTTTGATGTAGCTAAAAAGATACAAGATGCTAGAGGATCTGAAGATATATTTGTTTTAACAGCTAGACCACAAGATGCTGCTGGGCCTATTAAAGAGTTTTTATCTAGCTTAGGTTTAAATATACCTTTAGCTAATATAACTGGACTTGCAGATGGTAGACCACAAGCTAAAGCCGATTGGATGCTAGGTAAGTTTGCAGATGGCTATAATGATTTTTATTTTACAGATGATGCAATGAAAAACGTTAAAGCCGTTAGAGATGTTCTAAGCGTGCTTGATGTTAAATCTAAAGTTCAACAAGCTAGAATCAAATTTAGTGAAAAACTAAGTGATGATTTCAATGCTATGATTGAAAGAAACAAAGGCGTTAAAGCTGAAGCTACTTTTTCAGATGCACTAGCTAGAAGAAGAGGTGTAAAACAGAAAAGATTTTCTTTCTTTATACCACCTTCAGCAGATGACTTTAGAGGTTTAACAATGTATACTTTTGCAGGTAAAGGTAAGCAAGGTGAAATGGACCAAGACTTTTTTGATAAAGCTTTAATAAAACCTTACATGAGAGGTGTTGGTGCTGTGGAACAAGCTAAGCAAAGAATAACTAATGACTACAAAGCTTTAGTTAAAAAATATCCAAAAATAAAAAAGAAGTTAAGAAAGAAATTTGAAGGAACCAAGTATAGTACTGATGAAGCTGTAAGAATATTCTTATGGGATAGAGCAGGCTATACAATACCTGGTTTATCAAAAACAGATCAAGCACAAATAGTTAAGTTAGTTAGTGATAATACTGATTTAACTCAGTTTGCTGATGGTGTGGAGTTAGTAACTAGATTAGATAATTACGTAGAACCTACTGATTTCTGGGATGCTAGCACGATAATAGGTGATTTAAGTAGAATTGGTAGAGACGTAAATAGAAAAGAATACTTAGCTGAGTTTATAGAAAACGTAGATATAATATTTTCACCTGAAAACTTAAACAAAGTACAAGCTTTATATGGATTTAGAATAAGAGAATCTTTAGAGAACTCTATAGAAAGAATGAAAAGTGGTAGCAATAAAGCTAGAGGTGGTGGTAGATTAGTAGAGTCTTGGAACAGCTGGGTTAACAACTCTGTTGGTGCTATAATGTTCTTTAACAGAAGATCAGCATTGTTACAGCTTATGTCTTCAGCTAACTTTATAAACTGGTCAGATAATAATCCTGCTCAAGCTGCATTAGCTTTAGCAAATCAACCTCAGTATTGGAAAGATGTTATCATGTTATTTAATTCTCCTAAACTAAAACAAAGAAGATCTGGATTAGAAGGTGATATACAAGAAGCTGAAATTGCTCAAGCATCTAAAAAAGGTGGTATGACTGGTGTTATATCTTACTTACTTAAAATAGGATTTACACCTACACAGATAGCAGATAGTATAGCTATATCAACAGGTGGTGCTACATTTTATAGAAATAGAGTTAACACATACAAAAAAGATGGTTTTGAAACAGCTGATGCAGAAGCAAAAGCATTTGAAGACTTTAGCTCTATATCTGATGAGACACAGCAGTCAGCAGATCCAATGCTTATATCAGGCCAACAGTCTAGTGTTTTAGGTAGATTAGTTTTAGCTTTTCAAAATACACCTATGCAATATACTAGGCTTATTAAAAAAGCTGGTTTAGATCTTATAAACGGTAGAGGTAGTAAAAAGCAGAATTTATCTAAAATATTATACTATGGAGCTATACAAAACTTTATATTTAATGCTTTACAAAACGCGTTGTTTGCTTTAGTACCAGGATTTGATGATGAAGACGAAGATTTTGCTACAGATAAAGAAAAAGAAAAATACGACCAAAAGAAAATTAGAGCTGAAGAAAACAAAATAGGTAGAATAGCTAATGGTATGATTGATTCAATAGTTCGTGGATCTGGTTTAGCTGGAGCTGTGTTTACTACGGTTAAAAATACTATAAGAGAATTTATAGAATATCAAGAAAAACCAGTATTTGCAAGAGAAAAAGGAGACATAGTATTAGCCGCGCTTCAAATATCGCCACCAATAGGTTCTAAAGCTAGAAAAATAAATGCTGCATTACAGACTTTACAATATGAAAAAGATGTAATGGACGAAAGAGGTTTTGATGTTATGATAGATGGTAAGTTTCAGTTAAGTCCTACGTATAATATGATAGGTTCTTTATCAGCTGCAACACTTAACTTACCTTTAGATCGAGCTGTAGATGAAATAAATTCTATAACAGAAGCTTTAGATACTAGAAATACACAGTGGCAAAGAATAGCTTTAGGTTTAGGTTGGAGATCATGGGATACAGGCGTTAGAATTGAAGAACACGATTTTATAAAAACAAAAGCTAAAGCTGATAGAAAAGTAATTAGCAAGGAAAAAGCTAAAGTAACAAGAGAAGAAAATAAAATAAAAACAAAAGAATATAAATCATATAGATCTTACGTTTTAAATCGATTACCTTCTAAAATTAGAGATAATGTTTATATAGAAGAGAAAAAAACTGGGGTTTCAATACCAGCTTTTAAATTACAAAAATTAGAAGAAAAATATTTAGACTTAAAATAATATGGCAAAATCTTACGAAGAATCAAACGCGGAAATGCGAGCAGATTACAAATCTGAAACAGGTAAAACACTAGGTAGTAGACTTTTGTCTGGAAAAAACAAACGTAGAGTTTCTTTTGCTTGTAGATTCGCAGGTATGGCTGGTGCAATGAAAGATGCTAAAGGTAAACCAACAAATAAAGCAAAAGCTTTAAAAAACTGGGGCTTTGGTAGTGTAGAAGCTGCTAGAACTTTTTGTAATAATAATAAAGAAAAAAAATGAAATATTTTAAATTAGAAGAATTTGATTCTCGTGACGAACCAGGTAGTGGTTCTAAGATGAACGAAGAAATACTGCATATGTTAGATGCGGTTAGAAAAGAATTTGGTAAACCTATTAAAATAAATTCTGGCTATAGAACAGAGGCTAGAAATAAAAAAATAGGTGGCGTCGCTAACTCTTCTCATTTAAGAGGTTTAGCTGTTGATATTTCTTGTAAAAACTCAAAAGATAGATTTGCTTTAGTAAATTTATTATTAAAAGCAGGGTTTAAAAGAATAGGTATAGCAGGATCTTTTATTCATGTAGACATAGACAAAACAAAATCTCAAGACTTAATCTGGTGTTATTAAAAAATAAAAAATGGATATTCAACAAATGAAACTTTACCTTATAAACGCTTCAACACTAGGTGTTACCACTTTTACTAATATAGAAATGGGATTAAAAATATTACTTTTAGTGTTAACAATAGGATACACTTTAGATAAATGGATAAAACTTAAAAAAAATAAAAAATAATTATGGGAAAACTTTTAGTAAAATTAGGATTAAAAATACAAGCTTGGTGGTGTTTGTTTCAATGTTATTGGAATAAAATAGTGTCCAAATTAATGTTTGATGTGGAATTTTGTCCACATAAGTTATGTAAATGTAATAAAAAGGTAAAAATGCCTAAACCAACTAATATGAAAGCGAAAAAATGAAAAATATTGTAAAATCACCTTTGTATCAAAAGATGACATGTTGGGAAGGATATACTGCAGAGGGTAAAAAAGAATCTCCAAGTGGTAAAAAAACAGCAGCAGGTAACATTAAACTAGTTAATAACTGCGTAAAAGATTAATATAAAACAAAAAAAAATGGGACACCCAATACACAAACACATGAACAGGGGAATGTTTAATTCTTCTGCTTCAAGAACACCTTTCAATCAAAACAATTATCAAGCAGATGTAGTTGCTGTAAAGCCAGATGCGGATGCTGCAAAAACAGCTGTTAACCCTGAAAGACAAGAATCTAGAAGTAATGACACAAAAAAAGGAGTAGATCGTCGAACTGGCCTAACATCAGAACAGCAGCAAGCATCAAATAATGCAGAAAGTAAAAGGCAAGCTGATAACCCAGATCTTTATGCAAGCTACAGGAAAGCAGCGGCCGATAAAAAAACGTGGCAAGATACTGGAAATAATTTTTTTGAAGGAGGAGACTACCCTGGTCAAGCGGCACTTGATGCTGCTAAAGCAGCGTATAGAAACAAATAAAAAAGGAACAAGATAACTAGGCGTACCATACCTAATAGTTCCTGTAACCAGAAAGGGCCCTCATAACGAGAGCCCTTTTTTGATTTTAACCATCACATGCTAAACAATCTTCATTCATTGCTGTGGCTGCAATATCGCCCCGTAAGACACTTTCTGTTCTTGTATAGTATAAAGTTTTAACTCCTTTTTTCCAAGCTTCAAAGTGAACTTTATTAAGCCACTTAGGAGTTGCTTCAGAAGGAAAAGCTAAGTTTAAACTAACAGACTGATCTACGTATTGCTGTCTCAGTCCAGCTTGATTAACTAATTCTAGTTGATTAATCTCCTTAAAAGTCTTAAATACCTCCTTTGCAGAGATTCCGTGCGCCATAGTAACATCGCTAAGCTGATCAATATCTTGTACGGAACCACCATCAGCAAGAATCTTATTCCATATTTCTTCATTGTTTATTTTGTGTTTTCTTAATAATTTAACAAGTGTAGGATTCTTACGTATAAACGTACCTTTAGCTGATTGCTCTGTAAATACATTAGCAGCCCAAGGTTCTATGCCCGCCGAGACATTGCCACTGAGCTTACTATTGCTAACAGTGGGAGCAACAGCGCGAAGATGAGTATTACGCATGCCAGTGCTAGTACACCATAAAGGTTCTCCATAAGTTTCAGCAAGTGCCATACTAGCCCTTTCGCTTTCAATTTTAATTTGACTAAATATTTTCCTAGTTTCAAACTGAGCAAGTAACCCTTCGAACGGGAGACCTTTTTCCTGTAGGTATGTGTGCCAGCCCAAAACTCCCAGGCCAAGAGCTCTTCCTTTCGTAGCTGACCTAACCGAGTTTTCAAATCCTCGTAAGCCTTTAGCTCTTTGTATAAACTCTTCCATGACCCCATCAAGGAACCATATGCTGTCGTAAATAAGGTTTGTATCTTTCCATTCTTCATATTTTGCTAGGTTTAATGATGATAAACAACAAACAAAGCTATGGTTTTCATCAGTGTGTAATGTAATTTCTGAACATATATTAGTCATATGTACTTTTAATCCATTCTCTTTATAAGCTTTAGGATTCTTCTTGTTAACATTGCCCTTAAACATAATGTACGGCTCTCCAGTTGCTTTACGCTTTCTAAGTAATTTACTCCATCTAGTTCGTGCTCCCGTATCTCCTTGTTCAAGTTTGCGCATAAACTTATCGCCAACAACTGCGCACTGATGTAGGTTAAGCGACTGTCTGTTAACATCTCCTTTAGGTTCTCTGATTTCAAGCCACTCTTCGAAATCGTCGTGCTCAATGTTAATATTAACTGATGCAGCTCCTCGTCTAACTGATCCTTGATTAGTGGCAAGTATTGTTGAATCGTATATTTTACAAAAAGGGACGACTCCGTCTGATGTTCCATTTCCTGTTATTTTAGCTCCGGCAGGTCTGATTTGATTTATACCGATACCAACTCCACCGCCGTGTTTCGCGAGTAGCATCATCTCTAAGTTTTTTTGTCCTATATCTTGAATAGAGTCAGCAACGTCGATACCGAAACAGCTAATAGGAAGACCGCGATCAGTACCAGTATTACTAAGTACAGGGCTCGCCAAACAAAGCCAACCATTCCATATGTATTCAAAGAATTTTTCAGCCATTTCAGGCTTATAAAGCCTACGAGCAACAGTTTTAGCGACTCGATGGTATGCTTCACGAGGACTTTCTCCGTCGAATAAATATCCCCCGGATATAGTCTTCTTGTATACGTCTGTATTACCCCACGAAGGGTAATCTTCTCCTTTAATCCATTTTTCATTCCACATATTTAATTTATTAATAAAGGTTCTTTTTTATATTTTCTATTTTCTTTTATTTCAAACTTACAATTCATATGAAATAATCCATCTTTTTTCCATTTACCTTGCCATTTAGGCTGGTATTGAGACCATCTATCGTGCGCTTTAGCAAAATTCCAAACCCTAGATCCATTTCCTTTTATTTTTTTTAACGATTTAACCCAATACATATCAAAAGGGCCTAAAGCTCTGGCTTGATTCATTAAATTTAAAAGATCTTTTGTAACTTTACCAGTAATACATATATCTATATCTGTAGTTTTCCAGCCTTCTAGTATTCCACCTACTAAGTACAACTTGTAATGTAACCAATCAATACTTAGTATTTCTTTTAAATACAACTTAAACAAATCATCATCAACACCTAGCATAAAAGGAACAAACATAGCTGATCCATTTACATTTTTAATTTCTCCGTCTGTTTCTAAGTTATAATCTTCTTCCTTAAAAAATTGTTTCATTTCACATTTATATTTCTAGTTTTTTTTCTTGTTTATCATTTTGCTTCTGTTCTCTGTCTTGCAACTGTTTAACTACTTTTTCCCACTCTGACTCTCCGATAAAGAGTTGAAAAGCTGTTAAAGTTCCTTGAGCTAAACTAGCATTCATTTGCACTTCTTTAATCAACTGTTGTACAACATTTGTAAGCGCTTCTACTTTTGATTTTAATTTATTTTGTGGCATTATATATTTTTTATTAAATGTGTTATCCAAGCAACTAAACCATTAAGGTTTAAAACTACTAAGTTCCATTGTTTTCTTGACGATGTCTGTACTATTACACACATAAAACCTATTATAAATAACATAGGCTCTAGTGTCCATTGTCCTGCAATCAAAAAACCTGCACCCATATAACCTACACGTGATGCAACTTTTTGATATGATGTTAACTTGTTTGTGTAAGCTAACAATTTTAATAATTTTTTATTCATTTTCTTTACTGTAAAACATAACCATTACTTCTCTACTATTTTTAAATTCATTAGGATATTTGCTATGAAAATAATTACACGGGTAAGATATAAGTCTATTTTTTTTATGGCCTATAATGGTCTTTAAATCCCATTTAGATATATCATTGCTGTCATTGATTAATAGTTTGTTAAAATCATCTACTGATCCATCTGGACACGTGTCTCCATGTATTTTATGTGACCAAAACGCTGTGCCGTTTAAACCATCTTGGTTTTCTTCAGATAAAAATAAAACTAAAGCTCTATCAGGTTTTTCACCTTCAATAATAGAATCGTTATGTATTCTCCAGTTGTTATCCTGACCTAACTTAGCTTCTCTAAAAAAACAAAGTATATTGTTAATTTTACAACCTTCTATATCAGATATTTTATTGCTTATATATTCAATAAACATTGAGCTAGGTTCTTTTACCCAAAAAGATTTTCCAGGTGTCTTATGCTCGTTGTATTTGTTTTTGTCTGAAATTATAGCATTTAACAGGTTTTTAGGTAAAAAATTATCTTTTATATAAATCATCTTCTATATCTTTTATTGTTACATCAAAGTTGCTACCAAATGTCTTCGTAGTCTTCCCCTTCACCAGCTTTCGAATAATCCGTTGGCCGAATTGCGAAAAAATCAGTATGAGTGACCCCCCCGGTAAGATGATAGAACCAATCAAGATTACCTGCTGCTTTAGAGTCATATGCAAAATACGATCCCAAATCAACGTAACCAAGTTCAACAAGTTTTTCATTTGTTCTTTTCTTTATAAATTGTTTTAAATCATAAGATTTAATACCCTCAACGTCACCCATTTCAAACATTTTATCAATATATGTTTCTTCGAGTTCAACCATTGTTTTAGCTGCTTTAATTATATCTTCTCTACATTGAGACAAAAGAGTGTTATCTTCTTCGCACATATGTCTAAATAATTGACAACCCATTTTGCTGTGTAAAGATTCATCTCTTACACTCCACTTCATCTGTTGTCCAATACCCTTAAGTAGATTACGTAACTGAAAAGAGTAAAGAACTGCAAAAGCAGAATACAAGCTAACTCCTTCAGCAAAAGCTGAGAACACAGCAAGTGATTTAGCAATGCCAACTGAGTTGTTACCATCGTAAGCAACAAGATTATCAAAACGCTCAGCCGTAGCAGGCTCGTGTAAAAATGCTTCATAATCTTCTAGTTTTAACGTTTCATTTAAATAGCTATAAGCTACAGCGTGTACAGTTTCCTGTGAGCCAAACATCATAGCCATTTGCTGAATTTCGTGCTTAGGAAACCAACCAACAACTTTCTGAGTCCAATAGTCGGAGACTGCACACTCGGTTTGAGCAAACCCAAGTAGAATATTTCCAACGAGGTTTTTTTCTTTTTTATCAAGTTTTTCATTCCAATTTTTTATATCGCTCTGCATAGAGATTTCAGTGTGTAACCAAAATGCTTGAGCTTGTTTTAACCAACCTTCTGTGTAGTATTCAGGATATTCAAACGGTTTGTACGCTATGCGCTCATCAAACAATCCCATTATTTAAAAATCTCAAGTGCTACATCGATGAAAGGAATATACATAACATATGTTGTTTGCTCAGGTTCTTCATATGTTCTAACTCCGGCTAATATGCCTGGATAAAAACCAAGACTTATACTCCAATTTTTTTTACTCTTGTCCATATACTTTAATGTTATATTTATTTTGTTGTTCTATTAATTCTTTGTATTTTATTTTACCTCTAACATCCCAACTCCATTTGCACCATTTATCTATTTGACGCTCGGCATACATTTTTCTAGCTAGTCTTTTTCCTTCTCTAGGATTAATCTTACTGTCTCGTCGCATTCTTTATGATTTTGTGGTTTATATAATGTAAGTGGTCCTAATCTTCTTTCTGTTATAAGTTTTTTAAATAACTTCCACCTGAGCGGAAATGATTCATTAGCTCTACCTTTAGTTTCAATTATAAAACCCTTACCTACAAAGTCAGGAGTATATTTTATATTAAGTATTTTTTTGTTACCTCTATTTTTATACTCTCCTTTGCCATTACCACATCTTTCATATGATTCAAATGGAAAATCAAAAGCTTCAGACAGTTCAAATGTTTGCCCTTCATATAAAGACGTTATTTTGGCTTTTCTTAAAGCCATATACATATAACGTTCTAGCCCAGACGCGAAGTTGATCCCATCGTATGAGATCTTCTTCGACTGAACCGGTCCTTTTTTTCTTTTATAAGATTTCTTCATGAACATTTATATTGGTTACATCTGAGGTAAACCTTTTGTAAGCAACCTCTTCTATTTCGTCAGTCAAACAACGTCTTGCAGCTTCAATATATAATAAAGCATCCATTAGTTCTTCTTGTACGTCAACTAAGAAACGATCAAGATCTTTTTCTTGACCTTCAATCTCTTCCATCATAGTTCCTCCGTATTTTTTCTGGCCTATTAAACTACGTTCGTCCATCTTTCTTAAGACTTGTTGAACTATTTTATCTTCTGTTTTTATTCTCATTATTTATCTTTTACAAATGTTCCATTAATCATTTTACCTGTTCTAGCTGCAATAACACTGTATGCTTCATCAATACAATATTCAATTGAATACCCTTGTAGATGAGCTAAGTTTGTTAATACAACAACCATATCTCCTATAGCGTCTACAATCTCTGGTTTGTCATCTGTTAGTAAAGCTTTAGCTAGTTCTCCAGCTTCTTCTTGTAGCTTAACATATTGTGTGTGTGAATTACCTGAGTCATATAAGCCTCTTGTTGCTGCCCAGTCTCTAATAAGATCAAATCTTTCAGAAGTATCTGTAGTTTCGTTATTAGCCATCATTAACAGCGTGTCAACGTCTGAACTGTGTTTTACATTAAAATAAGCCTCATAAAAAGCTTTATTATAAATATAGCATCTATCATTATTAAACATAGATACTTTAACGTTTGCCATTATCCAAGGTATGTTATCTCTTGTTATTCTAAATGTACCATATTCTGGATGTTTCCAATTTAAACCTATGTTATCCATCAGTCGTCCTTTGAGTTTATTCTTAGGACAAGGGAATGTTGAGGTCTGCTCTGTAGCGTTTATTTTCATTTTATTAAATTTTAGATTTTTATATTTTTTTAAATCAACCCTATAGCCATAAGACTTTTGAAGTTCTATTTCACGGTCTGATATATAATCTATATCGTCTGACTGTTCAAGAACTTCATACTCTGTCTCCTTATAGCCTTGCATAAGGGTTACTCTGTTATTAAGATTACGTGTAACGCCTATCTTTTTACCTGGTATGTGGTATATATAATACATATTTTTTATAGTTTATCGTTATACAAATGCATGTTATGTGCGTGATGGTAATACCAACCGACGTCAATAGACAGTCTGTCTGCAATCATTTTTTGTAATGATGAAAATTGATACTGATCATTACAGAAACCGTACCAGATGTCATTAGAACGCATATAGACAGACATACAAAGCTTATTGTTTAGAATTGTAAACTGAATTGCATAAGTACAAGGCGTATCTTTAGTATACTTATCATGTTCTTTTGCATCATATATACTTATTGCTGCGTGTCTAGTGTTTGGGTTTTCTTTAAGTTTAGCGATAACATAATCTATTTGATTATTACGCTGCCATTGATAACCGTAGTTGCTGTTAACATTACCTTTGCTATCAGCCATACGCTCCCATATTGGTGGTACTTTACCATATAGTAAAGCTAGTTTGTCTACACTAGGATCACCAGATAAATACCAAGACCATTCAGCTGCAGCATATTTTAAGCTCCATTTTCTATATTTGTTTTTAATGTGATTATCTAGCGGGTTTTCAATAGTAAAGCCTACATTGAATAAAGCTTTTGTATTGTCAAAGTCTACGCCTTCAACTCTTAGTTCATGTAGTATACAATTAAATGCTTCGTTTGCTGTTAAAAATTTAGTTCTCATATTTTTTATAATAATATTTATAATATTCAAATATCTTCTCCCATAGTTCTCTTGGATTAAAAACCTGAGGTGATCTATTTATTTTTTTGTTTATCTCTATATCTATATGCCAAAAAGTAAAATTTTCTTTACAAAATGGTGATATATAAATACCGTTGTTAACACACCAGTGATAAGCTTTAAATTCATCTGCAGTGTATTGATACCCTACTGATTTCTTTTTTATTCCCACGGCATTGGATCGTTATTAGACACAGGTTCGTGAGGTATAAAACAACCAGACTTAGGTTCCCATTTAAAATGAGCTTCAGCACCGTTTTCACCTAGGTTTTGAAACTTTACTTTAAGAACTTTTGCTTTAACTGTTTTAGCTTCGTAATCACGATGTACAAGTATACCATGATAAGAAGCATCATACCACTCACCTCCGCCTTTAATGTTGTACATTGTAGGTTCTTCCATTTTACCATCTTTATCTTTATACATTTTAGTTGGATGAGCTACAATAAAAACAAGTACATCATATTTTTTAGCAAAGATTTCTATCTTAGCTAAATACTCCATAGTGTATCTATTTACATCATCAGATCCTCCTAGGTCTCTAATTTTATTAAAAGGATCAATAACTAAGCATTTAATACCTTTACGTTTAACAAGCTCAGCTCCTTTGCGTAGTACAGAATCTAAAGTGTAACGTTCCATATCAATATGAAAATAGTTACTATTACAATGATCTGCTATTTGATCCCAGCGATCACTACCTATATCTTTTGACGTTGGCATACCTTCCCAGGTTTTACGCATTAATTTGTGAGCATGTAGATATGTTGGCGCATTTTCTGGTGACGCAAAAGCAGTCTTCCAGTTATAGTTACGGTTATATCCGACAACCATTTGATCAACAAAGTCTGATTTCCCGCTGCTAGGTATACCAGTGACCGTAATAAATTGACCGGTATAAGTAGAAAATATGTCATCAAAATTCTCCAAGCCAACTTGGTATCCCTTCTTGAAGCCGTTACGAACAAAGTCAGTAATTTCATCTTCAATATCTCTGAATGTCGTAACATTTTCCAACGGTACGGGTCTCGCTCCGGTAACACGCTGTACCAATTTTTCTTTTCCATATTTTTGTAGATATTCGTTAGCATCTTTACAGTCGTCAAATGACGCTAGGTAACAAACTTCAGCTCCTAGTCTACGGACTAATTCTGATTGTAATGCCTGACCTGCTTCGTCTGAATCAACCGCTAGTATAACTTTGTCTTTATCTTCAAAATAATCTATACAGTTGTCAAGATAATCTAAGTTATTGCTGTTTAATGTAGCTCCATTAGGAACTGATATTGCGTTTGGAATACCAGCTTCGTGTAAAGCTAATACATCCATTTCGCCTTCGGTTATAACGCAATAGTCATAACCTACTATACTATTTATATTATAAAATACTTTTTCAGCACCCTTATATAACTTAAAGTTCTTTCGTCCATCGCGATACTTAATATTAATAAGCTGATCACCCATGAAGTAGTTAAACTTTATAACGTTCTCGGTTTTACCGGTCTGAGGCATCCACTCAGGACCCTCACCAACCTCTAGGTCAGTAAGAGTCTGAGTTCCTATACCTCTTGTTTTAAACCATTCAATTACTTTATCATTTAAGAATTCAGGATATTCAGTATCGCTTGGTGGACCAACTGGTCTTACATATACTTTTTCACTAGCTCCTTTACGTTGATATGTATGTAATTGAAATGATGTATTACAATTGTGACAAGTACCAAGACCACGTTCCCAGTCATACGAAGCACATTTTGCTTTAGTATTCTTAGGTTTTCTATCAGAAGAGCACAAAGGGCAAACCCCTTGCTTCTTGCCTTCTTCAAGCCTATGTTGATTGAATTCATCAATCAAAAATCCATTGATCTCTGTTGTCTGCATTTATCTATTTAATTTAATTAAAATGGTAAATCATCTGCCGGTTGTGCAGCCGGTACTGCTTGTTGAGGTTGGTCTGTTCTAGGTGCTGCAGAAACATTGTCTCCGTTTGTCCACACTACTTTTACATTTCCTAAATAAGTTTTAGCAACCTTAGCTTCTCTTTCTTCTTTAGTTTGATCCACTATTACAGGACCTTGGTTTCCGAACTGATCAACCTCGTCATTTAATGTTATTGTTATAGGTAAATATTTACCTTTCTTACCTATGATGATCTTGTCTTTAGGTATTTCGTTCAAGTTAATACTTGCTTTAATGATTGATGCCATTGTTAAAGTGTTTTAGTTAAAAAATATTGTTTAGGATCAAAGTCCTCAGACTTATAAAATAATTCATAAGCCTGTACTGCTCTTTCTACTTTATCTTTACCTCGAGCATAAAACTCAGGTGAGCAATCAAAGATACCTATTTGATGTGTGTTCTTATCTATTACAATGAATAGCATTTCGTAACCAAATAGTTTACTGTAAATATAAGCTTGACTGTCATAATTATACTTAGATGCGGAATATTTAAACTTTGTGATATCTGCTGTCGTCTTTAAATCGATAATCAGCTTTTCATCATGGTTTACAATATCTGCTTTTCCTTTCCATAATTGGCCTTCAAGCTCTGTAATCTCTGGTTTCTCATATTCAACGTCGCCTAATCTTATTAAGTCTCTACATACTTCGTTGCTTAGCATCTTTTCTGTCATCAACTCTACTTGATCAACTTCGTGTTTTAATAAACATATCTCACCGTCTGAGATCTCCTTGTAAGCTTTAGTGTTTCTAGTTGTTGCTTCTACTATCTTAAAATTCTTAAGCTTTTCTGGCTCAAGTATTGCTGTATGAAAGTATCCGCCTACTAAAAAAGCTGGCCTGTTAGCCATCTTCTGTCCTAAAGCTAAAGGGTTTGTTAATAACGTAGATATGTCTGAATTACTTAGATACTTCTTACCGAAGTCTCCATAATAATTAGTGTCATCTTCTAACGCTTTTAAAGCCTCTTGCTTGTTCATATTACAGTGTTGTTAGTTGTTGTTCTATCTCTTGTGATAGACTGTACTTGGCTTTTATAGCCGCTACTTTACCGCCTGCTGTTACATATTGAACCGCTTTTTTGTAAGCTGGATCTTTAGTTGAGGTTAAAGTTGGTTTTTGTGTTGTTGGTGGCGTGAATTTTTTCTTGCCGTGATCATTTGTAGCGTCACTATCAGCTGTATCATCAATTAGAAATAAATTACCTAACGCATACTTTTTAGCGTAAGATGATGCTGAACCAAATTGCTGAGGTACGTTCATACCTTTTTGATTTAAGTCTACACCAACTACAGCCTTAGCACTTATGGTTTCTTTACCATCACTAATAGTGGCAGTTGATTCCATAATGGGCATTGTTTCAAATGCTGTGTTAAGTTCTTCATTGATCGTAACTGATACTCCTAACTCTAAGAGAAAGGGTTTTGTTGCTTCTAGGATGTCTTCGGCTGATCTGAAGTTGTACTTGCCGAAGTTGTTAAATCTACTTTTTTTCGATTTAAACTTTGTTTGAATTGTCGCTAATTTTTCGTTTATGTTCATTCGTTTGTTTTTAAATTGCTTATTATTATAATTACATGTTTACATTATGATTTACACGAGTAAGCTATAGATAGTCAAGCACTTGAGAGTGATCTACGTTGTCTATTAATGTTTGTACAGCTTTGTATTTTAGCTCTGAAACTC
>Ga0209711_10001908_pt1 | contig 19560 bp, 20 predicted proteins | sample ArcticOcean_MG_C_7_FD_187441 | JGI IMG/M metagenome (GOLD analysis project Ga0209711, IMG submission 187441) | Marine microbial communities from western Arctic Ocean - ArcticOcean_MG_CB11_88 (SPAdes) (version 2) | ecosystem: Environmental > Aquatic > Marine > Oceanic | place: Arctic Ocean... | reverse complement strand
AACTCACAGATTGGACCACACAATAAGTGCTTTATCTACTCAGCAATCTTCAAATGGCGAAACTAAAGTCGAATTGCCCCATGTTCCTGTTGAAGAAGAATTCATAGAGAAAGTGGAAGTTGAAAGCGCAGAAAGTACTTTAGAAAATGAAATTGAATTGGATCCGCCTCTTGGCACAGGTCTTAAATTTGATGAGATCGAAGAAATGATCGACGAGTTACTCTCTTCAGAATAATCGTAATATTTATTAACATATGAATGTTTTCGTTGCCAAAAATATAAAATATTTAGTTATAATACGCTATAAAACAAATCCCTTTTAGAAATGTCAGAATTAAGCAAAGAAAATGAATCATCAGAAATCGCACCTTCCCAAGAGGTTGATCTTGAGGTATCAGGAGAAAAAAAACGGAAATTGCATGTTGGCTTAGACCTAGGGACTCTACAATCATGCTTTGTCACCAAGCTTAGTAAACCTAGTTCTGATGAAAATACTGGTACATTAATTCCCACTATTGTGGGCTACCCTGAGGATGGTATTTTATCTGGGATCCTGCCGGGCAACTCGAAGATGCTTCATGGGGATGATGCAATTTCAAATGAGCTACATTTACGATTAATTAATCCATTGAGCGATGGCGTAGTTAGTGATTTAGAAGCGACAAGGTCATTTCTTAAATATTTACGCAGTAAAGTTGATCCTGAATTTAAGCGTGAAGTACTTTGTGTAATCGGAATTCCAGCGGTTGCCGATGTCGAGGCAAAGGAAAACCTTAAGAAAGCTGCAAAAGGTGCTTTCGATGGTATTCTTTTTATCCCTGAACCTTTTCTAGCTGCTCTTGGAATGAGGGATGAAGACCGCTTGCAGGATCCAGAATATAGAGACCCTGTAAGTAATTCCTTATTGGTTGATATCGGGGCAGGTACAACTGATTTTTGTATTGTTCAGGGTTATTTTCCTAAACCTGAGGACTTACTCAGTATTCCATTTGCTGGAAACGAAGTAGATGTTCTACTAGATCGCGCCATTCGTGACGAGTTCCCAGAAGTGGATGTACCTTTATCTATGATTCGTAAGTTTAAAGAATCTTATTCCTATGCAGGAGAAAGTGAATCTGGAGCCCGAGTAAAAGTACCAGTGGGTGGTAAACCGAGGAAAATTGAAATTGGTAAGCAGGTTGGAGAATCTTGCAATCAGCTTCTACAGGAAATTTTCGAGTCTATCAAAAAAGTTATTGCCATGGCTTCGCCTCAGTCCGTCTTTTCTTTATTGCAAAATATAATTCTGACGGGTGGAGGAAGTCGAATTCGGAATATTGATCAAGAACTCCAGCGTTTACTTGCCGATGAAGGGTATGAAGACCCTGAGGTAACTATTTCATCAAGGGAGGTTAAGCCATTTGTGGCTATCGGAGCATTAAAAGTTGCCAAAGCTGCTCGAGACGACCAATGGGTTCGCCTGTAGTTTAAATAATCCCGTGTAAAGTTCGAGACACTCGTTCTAGAGTGTAGCCCAAATTATCTCTTAGACTATCTATTTCGCTTATATCTTTATTGTTAAAAAGAATATTCCATCCATCCGATTGTAAGTAACTATCTTTTTTTGGGGTACAATTTTCAATGCCTAACACTCCAAGTTCACAGGTAAGCAGATCCGCGACTTGGATTGCTGCTGCGAGGTCACTATTTTCTTTTGATTGATTTGGGTTGTTATGCCAATGAACTGCTTCGACAATTTCATCAGATATATGATGATTCCATAAATAATAAGCCCCAATTTTTGTGTGATCCCATCCGATAATCTTTTTTTCAACTTCAATAGCATGAGAGGTATCTTGAAAAGTTTCGTTGCATAGTTTTTGGAATAAGTCAGGGAATGTAATTGCTAGGATGAGTTTCCCTAAATTATGAAGTAAACCCGCGACATAATCAGATTCGTCTTCGCATTTCTTGTCAGCTAATGAGAGGATTTCACGAGTAAGAATGGCAGTTCCAATGCTATGCTTCCAAAAGTGTATCCAAGGGAATGATGAGACATTTTTACCAAGTTCTGTAATCTCCTCAATAACGGGGGTTGCCGCAAGAAGTTCTTTTATTCTGTTCAGGCCCAAAAAAATCGATGCTTCTTCAACTCCTGATATTCTTTGTCCTTCTTTACTTCCAAAGAAAATAGAATTAACTAGATCTAATACCCTTGTTGTCAGTGAAGGATCTAATCTTATTACCTCAGCGATTTGGCTAACAAAACTATTCTCAGAATCAAGTAATTCATTTAAAGTTTCATTAATACTTTTTAAAGAAGCCAACTTTGGGCACTGATTTATTCTTTCTATCAGTAAAAAATCAGAAAGTGGTTTGGAGGTAAACTCTATGCTTTGACGATTTTTTGTAGAATCGTCCTCATTCATCTTTAAATCAGGAATTAAAAGTAACCGCGTTGGGGCGCATTGCAGTTAAATTGAACTTGTTTTCAAAACAGAGGTCAAGTAATTCGTTTGCCTTGGAGCAATTAGGGGATTTTTGGTCAATAATGAGACTCTGGCCATTTGAAGATAGAAATTGAACTGATCCATCAGCTCTTTTTTCTAAGAAAATTTTATTACTCTGATTTTGTTGAAAGAAACTAGCAGTCTTAGGATCATTAAGCAGGTCGGATTTAAGACTTTCCTCTAATTTTTGAATCCGAAGCTTTGGGTCAATTGACACGGAGGAGGAATTTTGGGTACCTTCGAGTTGTTGACTAAACTTAGAAGAATCTGCCGACTCGTTGGATGATAAACCTGTCGCTACCTTAGACAGTAACTCTTTTCCGATTGAAAATACTCCGCTTGCTGTAATAGGGTCCATACGGATGAGTGAGCATATATAATGCCTAAATGCTTAAGCTAGAGATTTTTTAAGCATTTTCTTTCAATAAGCTCTTCTGCAATTTGGACGGCATTCAAGGCTGCACCTTTCCATAACTGGTCGCCCACCACCCATAGTGCTAATCCGTTCTTGAAACCATGATCTAGTCTGAGTCGACCCACTCCACAAAGTTCCTTTTCGGAATAATTGATGGGCATTGGGTATCTTAGTGCGTTGGGTAAGTCCCATAATTCAACGCCTTTGAAATTTTCTAGAGCAGTTCGAGCATCCGGAACATTCACCGGAGATTCAAATTCTGCATTAATAGATATAGAATGAGCTCTGTAAACAGGCACTCGAACACAAGTGCATGAAATCTGAATTGAGGGTATACCTAAAATTCTCCTGGTTTCATTCCTCATTTTGAGTTCTTCTTTGGTGTAGCCATCTTCTCGGAAATCATCAATGTGGGGAATGAGATTAAAAGCAATAGGATGCGGGAAAACGGGATCACTTTTTTGTTCAGTAGATTCGCCTGAAATTTGATTTCTTACTTGATCTTCTAATTCTGTAACTCCTTCCGCACCTGCCCCGGAGACTGCCTGATAAGTGGATGCAAAAAACCTTTTTAAACCAAATCTTTTATGCAGAGGGAAAAGTCCCATAAGTGCAACAGCAGTTGAGCAATTAGGATTAGCAATAATTCCCTTGTGCGACTCCAGTGCGTCACCATTAATCTCAGGAATAACGAGCGGCACATCTTTATCCATCCGAAATGCCGAACTGTTATCAATTACAACACAATCATTCTTGAGTGCTGCCTCTGCAAAAATCTCAGTATTTTGTGAACCCGCACTAAAAATAGCAATATCCAGATTTTTGAATGAATCTGGTGTGGTCTCTTGTACGACCTCAAGATTTCCACAAGCTTGTATTTCTCTACCTGCTGAACGAGAAGAGGCAAGCAACCTTGCTTCAGAAACAGGGAATTCTCTTTTTTCAAGTAAGTTGATAATTTCTTGGCCAACTGCACCAGTTGCACCTACAATGCCGATACGATATTTTTTCAATGGTTTTTAATAATTTATATACTGATTATGAAGAGAAGTTGAAATTTCTTGGAATTAAAGCGAGTGAGCATTTACTTTTAGCTAATATTGATAAACAGCAAATAGAGCATATGTATCAAGGGAAGAGTTTGAAATTGTATGAAATGTCAAGTTCTAAGCAACCACCTTCTTGTATTGAAGACTCTCTTGGTACTCCTTGGGGTTTGCATAACATATGTGAAAAAATAGGTGGAGATCAACCTTGCGGAATGGTTTTTGAGGGACGATTGCCTGTAGGTTTAACCGCAAGTGAGTGCAGTAGAGAGAAGCAAAGACGAAATCTTATTACGAGTCGTATCCTACGACTCGATGGTTTGGAAAAAGAAGTTAATCGAGGAGGGGTAGTAGATACTTATAATCGCTATGTTTATATTCATGGAACCAATCACGAGAGTAATCTTGGTAGTCCTGCAAGTTCGGGATGCCTCCAGATGTCAAATCAATGCATAATCGAATTATTTAATCTGATCTGTATTAACTCACATTTGTATATTCAAACTGATTTTAACACTGGAAGTTTGATATAGCCTGTTTATCCTTCAAATGGCGTGAAACTGTTGAGGCGCTCCATTTTGTTGTTGGTAATATTCGGTAATTTTCTCGAGTGCCTTAGCATTAGGTTCGTCTTCATTTGTCTCAATGGAATAAGTATTTGCTTTTACGGATTTAATCGTGGTGTGAAGAGATTCTTGTTCAGTGCCCGGCCAGTCAGAGTCAAAAATTAAAAATTTATAATTAATTTGTCTGAGTTGTATTAGTGCATCATCCACACTTCTGGTGTTTACAGTATGGAATCCTTGTTCTTTAAGCATTTTAATCATGGTATCAGCTTGATTATGATTTTTTAAGCAAACTAGAACAGGAATATTCCTGTAATCTTGAATTAATGAAATAATCTGTTCGATTTGAATAGGTTTTTGCAAGAAAGCTAAGCAACCCAATGCCATTGCTTCCTCTTTTAATTCAGGGAGTGAATAAGCCGTGCAGAAAATAAACTGAGGTAACTTCTCTTTTTTTTCTTTTAACTGCCGAAATACATCAACTCCGCTCATCAGCGGCATTTGAACATCAATGAGAACAAAATCATAAGAATGCTCCAAGCACTTGCTTAATCCGATTTCGCCATTTTTTGCGTGATCGGTTTCAAAACCCTCTTCATTTAGAACATCGATCATGGTTGACCGTAAAGCGGGATGATCATCTACAATCAGAATTTTTATTTTTTTATTTTTCATAATATTTAAACAGGAGGTAGGTCAATTTCGAAAATGGTTCCATTAGTGTTTTTACTTTTGGCCACAATGGTACCACCATGTCTTGTGATTAAATCTCTACACAGAGATAAACCCAGTCCAACACCTTCGACTTTATCTGTGTAAAGTGGGTCGAAAACTTTTTCAAGTCGATTATCTGCAATCCCTTTTCCTTCATCAGCAATTACTATATTAATACCATTTATAGATCGCTGGGTAATATTCATCTCTATTTTACCTCCTTGAGGCATGGCTTGTATTGAATTGAGGAATAAATTGAAGAGCACTTGCCTAAATAATAATTTATCTAAGCTTAACAAAAAAGGCTTGGGGCTGAAATTAATAATTAGTCTGGATGACTTCGAAATATCTGCATAACTCATTGCCTCCTTTGCTAATGTTTCTAAATTGGTAAGAGTTTTTTTGAGATTCTTTCCTTTTGTCATTTCTAAAAGTCTTTCAATGACTTCGTCTGACCTTGAAATCTCGTGGTCAATTATATTTAGATGTTCATCGAGCTTATGGTTTTTTTTAAGTTTTAATCGCAGAAAATAGGTTGAGTTGCGAATTGCGGACAAAGGATTTCTTAACTCATGAGCAATATTCGAAGAAACTTGCCCTACATTGGCAAGTTTTTCTCTCTGGTTTAGTTGATCTTTAGTTTTAATCAACTCCTGTGTTGCGATTTCTTTTTCGGACATTTCAGCCACGATCCTTTGGTTTGAAAGCGTGAGTTCCTTAGTTCTTGATTGAACCCTAAGCTCCATTTCTTCATTAGCTGATTTCAGCTGGTAGTTCGCATCCTGAAGAGAATCAAGCATTTCGTTAAATACATCTGTTAAACTACCAAATTCATCCATGCTGGTTTTATTTGCTCGGATAGAATAATTTTTCTCATGGGAAATTTTTTCAGCTACCGAACTTAATTCTTTTAATGGTCTAGTTAATGAACTTTGATACCAAAATATAATTAAAACTATGATAATGAAAATGGACGAAGTGGTTAGAATTCCAACTCTTAAATAATCAGCTTTCTTGATGTTTAAATCCTTCCAAGACCGAGTTACTGAAATTACTCCTAATTTTTCTTTGTCTGAAGTGATTACCCTAGAAATAATAATCGTATCGTCATCGGATAAATTATCGTTGGCAAAATTTCTAGGTTTTAAAATGTTTAATTGCCCTGCAGGGTAGAGGGAGAAAAGAGTAATTTGCTCATTGTTTGAAATATTTTTTTTCCATATCGCCGCATTCTCTACCATAGGGTTTGTCGAAAATCCTTTGAGTAGATCAAAGGCTGAGTCTTCATCATCGAAGACAAGTGATGGGTAAATAAGGAGAGATAAATTGTCGATTTGATTAGTTATATTAGACCGAATCAGTTCTTTGGTACTTTTTATATCTTGGTTGTATATTGCCCATCCAGCAATTACAGGCATTAACACGGTGACAAGAAAACTTGAGAGAAAAAACTTGGTTCGAAAACTGAAGTATTCAAACTTCCTGATATTTAAAAAGCCTTTGAGTAAAGCCGAGGAGCTTTTTTTGAATTTATCAAGTGAAAGGGAGTCCAATTTTAGTTTAATTGATTTCTTTAATCACTTCGATTGCTTTGGCCAAAATCGTCTCGGGTGCGGAATTCTCAGTGCCTGATAATTCACGATTCAAAAGATCTCGAAAATCTTTTTCTGCCATGATTCTGGCTGAACCTGACTGTTCTTTTTGCTCATTGGGTATTGGTTCGATTCTTGATTGAATAATATTTTCAACCACCACTCCTCGAGTTTCAAGTTGGTTCAATTTTTCTAATCGTTCTTGAATCGCACCGACGAGTTCATCTACGCTATAATTATCTGAAATAATTACCTGTAAATTTCTAGTGGTTCTTTTTTGTAAAAGTTTCGCAAAGTTTGCTCGACTTGCAGAAGCAAAACTATCCACGAGAACAACTATGTCAGCCGTAACGGGTATACCTCGTCTAAGTGCATTGTTAAAGTCAGTGTAAGTTTTAAAAGTTATGTTCGATGAATTGAATTCTATTGAGCATTCATTCATTACTTCTTCGGAGTGAGAAAAGAATACAATTTCTCTCTCAAACAAAAATGAATTGCTCGAGATGTTTTCTTCGATTTGCTCCCAATTCACTTCGCCCACGATAGAGCGGTTATGAGAACCGAGATTAAGGGATAGGGGGTTTTTCATAATAGGGTATATGAAATAAATTATATCGATCTAATTTAGTCAATCATGTTATTTGATTGGTTAACTATGACACGGCGAACGCCTTTGATTATTCAAGAGGGCTTAATTAAGAAAAGGCTTAATTCTTTTCTCAAAAAGAGTGAAAAGGTCGGGGTCTACGGATACAGCACATTCTTGAGCTAATTCAGATTGGCTATGCGTCCCAGTGGAGACAAGAAAGCAGCGCATGCCTGCATTCTTTGCGGTTTGATAGTCGTAAGGGGAATCTCCGATGTAGACTGTTTCATCTTTGTTATATCCAATCTTACTGAGTGCCAGTTGCGAAAATTCAATATCGGGTTTTTTCCACTCGGTGTCATTGACCCCAAGGGCAAATTCAAGTGGTGGTATAAAGTTTAGGTATTCGCAAGCAGCTCTCGCATGTGGTCCATGTTTGTTGGTAAGTACGGCGGTTTTAATATTATTTTTTTCACAAAGCGCTAAAATTTCAGATGATCCAGGAAGTGCAATTAAGCCATCGAGCATTTCTTTTTCAAAAATGGGCCTTAAACGTTCAACGGCTTCTTTGGCATTTTCTTCTCCAATCAATTTGGACATTGTTGCTTCAGATGCACCACCTACAGATTTTTTTACAGTTTCAAAGTCTGGCACTGGAAGTCCCATCTGAGCGATGACTTGGCTAAATGCTTTGTAGATTGCTTGAAATTGATCGATCAATGTACCGTCAAGATCAAATAAGATTGCTCGTATTGCCATAGTTTATTCTGATGTGGTGAAAGGAGATATTTTAAATAGAGAATGAATCATGTAGGAGATATAAGCATACAAGCCAAGCAAGAAGAATCCCAATTTTCTTATATTCAATTTCGTAAGGAAACAAATTTTGTTGTTTGTACATTAAAAGGAGTTTGGTCGATTGAGAATAATTCTGGTTCTGAGGTACGCAAGGAGTGGGAGATTTTTTTTAATAAAAATCCTACCATTCAGGTTTTTAAATTCCAGCTTGATACTCAAATAAAATGGGATTCAACTTTAGTTTCGTTTCTTCATAAATGTAGGAATGATCTAAAGGTTGTTAATAAATCGATTAAGTTTGATGAACTACCCTCAGGCCTCTCTCAGTTATTAGAACTAAGCGAACCGACTTTATTGGAAAAAAAGCAAAACGAATTTTCCTTATCCTTGGAACTCATTGATGACACTATTAATTATTTCAGAAATGTAACATTATCTATATTTTCATTTTTGGGTGAATGGGTATTAGCTATTTTGCATCTATTTACAGGTCGATCAAAAACTCGTTTTCAAGATTTCGCACTGTCTTGTCGTTCTTGTGGTGCGTCTGCTTTGCCTATTGTGACGCTCATCAGTTTTTTGACAGGGCTGACCATGGCCTTTGTTGGCAGTGTTCAATTAGAAAAATTTAATGCTAAAATTTATGTGGCCGATTTGGTTTGCCTTGCGATGGTGAGAGAAATGGGTGCATTGATGGTGGCAATTGTAATGGCAGGTCGGACGGGGGCTGCTTTTGCCGCAGAAATTGGAAGTATGAAGTTAAATGAAGAGATTGATTCTCTTCGAACATTCGGAATATCTCCAATGGAGTTTTTGATTGTGCCTCGTACCTTGTCCTTACTCTTTATGATTCCGCTTTTGACCATTTACGCTGATGTCGTCGGTATTTTAGGTGGATTGGTTGTTGGAACTGTTGTTATGGATTTCTCTGTAATTCATTACTTCGAGCAGACTCAAGTAGCTTTGCACAGTATGTGGGAGATTTATTCCGGTTTATTAAAAAGTGTTGTTTTTGGGTTAATTATTGGATTGGTTGGATGCTATAAAGGATTACATAGTGGGAATGATTCCTCTTCTTTAGGCCGTGCGGTTACCGCATCCGTGGTGGTGGCAATTACATTAATCGTCATTATCGATGCGATGTTTGAAGTATCCTTTAGTTATTTAAATTTACGATGAAACAAAATCCAATAAAAAATGATTCAATCTTGAAAGTAGAGAATCTTAATTTGGCTTATGGAGATTACCAAGTTCTCGAAAAAGTTTCATTTTCTGCAAAGAAGGGCGAGTGCCTGGTTGTGATGGGGGGGAGTGGTTGTGGTAAAAGTACTCTTCTCAAATCAATGGTGGGCTTGCTGTCTCCTCAAGATGGACGAATTCTGGTCGATTCAATTGACCTATGGACTGTAAACCATGAGGGAAAAACCTCTATCTTGAAAAAATATGGAGTTCTATTTCAAGGAGGGGCTTTATGGGGAGCTATGAATTTGTTGGAAAATGTTTCTTTACCATTACAAACTTACACTGACTTGGGTCAGTCAGAGATTAATGATTTAGCCAGATACAAATTAAATCTTGTTGGATTATCTGGATACAGTGACTTTTATCCGGCCCAGTTAAGTGGCGGAATGAAAAAAAGGGCAGGGTTGGCTAGAGCAATGGCACTCGATCCAGATATTTTATTTCTAGATGAACCCTCGGCGGGTCTTGACCCATTAAATTCACATCGTCTAGACAATTTGATTAATGAATTAAAAGAGAGCCTAGGAATTACATTTATTGTGGTTACTCATGAATTACCTAGTATTTTCGACATCGCCGACGATTCAATTTTTCTTGATGGGCAGACAAAAACTTTACTTGATCAGGGACAGCCTAATCATTTAAGAGAAAACTCTGAGTATGAGCGGGTTCGTTCATTTCTTCGACGAGGAACCCCAATAATTAAAAACTAAGATTGCCGTAGAGTATAAAAACTTCTTAGATTGTAAAAATTGAAAACAAGAGGAAATAATGCGCTAGTAGGAATCTTCTGCTTTGGTGCCGTTGTATTGATCATCGGCTTTATTATTTTTACAGGTGGATTTTCATCATTTCGAGGCGAGAATGAGAGATTTGTAATGGTCTTTAATGAAAATGTTTACGGTTTACATGAAGGAGGAAAAGTCACACTGAATGGGGTTAGAATCGGAAGGGTAGAGCGTTTTTTTCTTGGTGATGCAACCGAGGAGGGGCCCGTGCCTGTTTTAGTCGAAATTAACCGGAAGTTAGTTCGACGGCACATGGTGGAGGGAGAAAACGAACTTTTTGATACCGAAGGTTTTTTAAAGACAGAAGTTGTATCACGCTTGCAAGCCAAATTGATTCAGGAAAGCTTTGTTACTGGGATTTTATATATCAATCTTACCGCGGGGCACGATGTAAACGAGGCGAGAGGTCTTTATGGGTACAGGGAAATTCCAACCACTGCTTCAATTTTCACTGAGTTAAGTGAAAGTATCAACCTTGAAAAGCTGAGCAAGCAGATTAGCGACTTGATGGTTACTGCTACCAGGAAGCTCAATGACCTTGATTTAGCTCGATTAGGTATTGATTTTTCTAACACAAATAAGGATGTACAGTTTTTTATAAAGACATTTGCAGAGGCTTATTCACCGTTAGGCCCAAAATTATCTTCTACCGTGGATGAGGCAAAGATTTCCATCGGAGAAATTATTTCGATTAGCAAGACTTTAAAAGAAATGCTTGATCCGTCTTCTGATTTTAGGTTTGGATTTTCAAGCACGATGCGAGATATTTCAGCAATGTCTAAATCATTAAAATCGCTTGCAGATTTATTGGAAAGAAACCCTCAAGCATTTATTCGAGGGAAAGGGGAGAGTTCAGAATGATAGAATCAATACGATTTAATTTACTTTTACTTTGCTCACTTTTGACTGTTACATCCTGTATTGTTCCAGAGTCAACTCATGTTAAACCAACTTTCCATCTCCTCACCAAAAATATTTTTGATAAGAATCAAAGCATAGCTCAAGCAACTGAACTTGTAGAGAGTAACAAGACAGTTTCTGGGCATCCATTTTACCTTAGGCAGATTGAATTACCTTATTATTTACAAGAAAACAGAATTGTCAGCCGACCCGATGAGTCGAAGATCGAGTTTCGTGAAAACGATCGTTGGGGAGAACCTTTACTTGAGGGTGTGGGACGAGTGGTCGGATTAAACCTTTCGCAACTATTAAATAGCTCTTTCTATTCGGTTTACCCTCATAGGAAAAAAATAGGCACGCCTTGGGAAGTGAGTATCACTATTCTTCGTTTTGAAAAAGTGTCTGGATCCGAAGTAAAGATTGAAGCATCTTGGGAGATTTTTAATATAGACTTTAAAAATGGAGCATATCCATTACGCAATGGTAAAGTAAATACACTTGTGTCGATGAAACCTTCTGCTCAAAAAGCTCAATCAATTAAAGATGAAATTAACTCTCTGAGTAAGTCTCTAACAATATTGTCTGAACTAATTTCTGCGTCGATTATTTCTTCAAGTCGTTAGCATAGGGCCAAATTTAATCAATGATCGATGGATTTTGCGTTAATTATAATTGCTATTTTTTTTACGGTTTTTATCGCTGTTCGTGTTAATCGAAAATCAAAAGAAGAGGATATTAGTGCCATAGAAAAAGAAGTGGTAAATGATTTTCAATTAGATTTTGAAGAGGAGTCGCCGGGAGTATTATCGAATCGAGGTATGAATGACTTGGTTGAATGGTTTGAAGATGATTTAATGACTCGCAAGATGACTCAATCAAGAGAGATTGATGATTTTGAGGAATTGAAGTAAGATTTGCCTATTTGCTACTTTGCATTGTTTTATTCGTTACATAATTGGCTTATGCTTATTGTGTGTGGGGTAGTTTATTAGATTCAGAGTTTAATGTTTCTCTAGTAATGAAGACATTTCCTCCTGGGTAAATAGAGATTCTTTTACTCTTGCTAGACTTGCGCGCAGTTTTTCCTCAACTTGGTTGTAATATCAAAGTCATATGACCCAAACGAGATTAGGTTGGAAAGCAGGATCAGTATTGGATCGAATTATCCATTCCATCAAAAATAATTCCTCGATACACTGAACTAAAATGGTTGAGAAGGACGGCACCCAAATAATTTATCTTCGTGGAAATCACGATGATTTTTTTGCAAAGAATCTTCCCGTTGCTTTTGGTAAACTTAAAATTTGCAAGGAATATATATCGAGGTAGAAATCGTAATTATTTAGCCCTTCATGGTGGTTGCTTCGATTCTTTTCAACCAATAATAAGTGGATAGCAAAAATTGGTGCAATTGGGTATGAAAACTTTTTATCAGTGAGTCGCGTTTATAATCGATACAGAAAATTGAGGGGTAAAGAATGGTTTCCTTTGAGCAACTGGGCCAAATCGAAGGTGAAGGGTGCAGTAAATCATATCCATCGGTACGAATGAAATTTAGCTAAGATGGCTCGGAAGCATAATTGTCAAGGAATGGTTTGCGGACATATTCATGTGGTTGCCGATAAAATGATTGAAGATATTCGATACTTGAAAAGCGGTGATTGGATTGAATCTTTAACTGAATTTGTGGAGCGAGCAAATGGTGAAATTCAGGTTATTAATTATAAAGAATTTAAAAGGGAATTTAATTAGCTAAAGACTGGGGCAAAAGCCAATAAGGAATAAGGTTCAATCATTAAGGCAGTCAATAGGGCAAAGCTTTCTAAGCGAGTAAAGTTGAGTAAAGGTTTTTTGAATGTCATTTAATCAGTAGTAAAATAATTCTAATCGAGAGATTTATTTTTTAGTTTGGTAGTTTTTGAGCTCGAATTTGCCGGGCTTCATTCTTTATTCTAAAGGTATGAGTAAATTTTTATTTTTATTTTCAAACTTAAGCTTGGCTGTTCTTGTTTCTATGGGACAGGATTGGAATAATTGGCGAGGACCCAATTATAATGGTTCTTCAAATACCACGGAATCTTTGCCGGTGAAGTTTGACTCAAGTACGAAAGTAAAATGGAAATATGACTTACCTGGACCCTCTGCAGGTACTCCGATTGTTAATGGTCAGTTTGTTTTTGTTTCATCAATAAAAGTCATTGACCAATCATCAGGCAAGGGAGACTTGTTAGCATTTTGCTTCAATCGTAAATCGGGAGAATTACTTTGGATGAAGAATGCTGGTTCTGGATATCGTCCTGGAGAAGACGATGGTTTTGATTATCAACTTGATTCTCGTTCCAATTATGCCACTCCATCACCGGTCACCGATGGGGAAAGAGTAATCTTTTTCTTTGGCAATGGGGATTTGATTTCATATTTAATGGACGGTTCTGAAGAATGGAGGAGAAATATTCAGAAAGACTACGGAGACTTTTGTTTTCAATGGACTTTTTCTTCTTCCCCAACATTATTCGGTGGAAAGCTATATCTTCCGGTTTTACAAAGAGATCAACAGGCTCATGGAAGGGGAGATGCTTCTGCACAGTCTTATTTACTTTGCATGAATCCAAAAAATGGTAAGACGGATTGGAAGCACAGCAGACCATCCATTGCAAAAATGGAATCACTTGAATCCTTTGGCACAGTTATTCCCTACAAAAATCAATTGCTGATCGCCGGGGGTGATGTCCTTACCGGGCATGACCCTAAAAGCGGAAAAGAGCTTTGGCGGTGGGGCACATGGAATCCAAACCATAAGGAACAATGGTGGAGACTTGTTCCTTCTCCCGTTGTGGGCAACGGGGTGATTTTAGTTTGTGCTCCCAAGAAAGCACCAATTTTTGCTGTAAAATTGGGTCTGAAAGGAAGTAACACAGGAAAAGAAGGTTTAAAATGGAGTACTGAAAACGATAATACTCTTACTTCTGATGTACCAACGCCTCTTTTTTATGAAAATAAGTTTTTTATTTTAAGTGATCTGAGGAAAATATTATCCCGAGTAAACCCAGACACGGGAGGAATTGAATGGAGTCTCGAACTTCCCGGTAAATATAAATGGCGTTCCTCACCAACTGCAGGAGATGGAAAAATATATATAATGAATCACAATGGAGAAGTACTCGTAGTTTCTTCAAGTACAGGTAAAATCTTACACCTAGCGAAGATGGGAGGGACTTATGATGACAATACCCGTTCCTCCGTTTCAATTGGTTCGAACGAATTATTCATCAGGACCAATAAAATTTTGTATTGCATCCAATAAAGAATTTATTCACATTAATAACTTTATTTCCCATCCACCACACCCGCGCCGGGCGGTTCCCGCCAATCTACCGCCCGGCGCTTTTTTTTTGATTGGATTTAGTTCTTCACTTTTTTGGATAAAAGAACAATCATGTCCTAGATTATTTGACTTTCATGATTAGACTATTGGTTCACATTAAAATTATTACTTTCCTTATTTGCCCTTCGATTGTTCTCTTGGGGCAGAACACTGGTTTGAGTATAAGCGAACGACTTGCTGAATTGAAGGCTCGATCCAATGCACATGAAAATCAAGTTGCACAATTGCTTGCCCAAACTCCACTAGAAAGAACTAGTTTTACTTTACCTACACCAGAACCCTCGGAACCAAGGCCTGCCCCGTTAGAACCCACATCACCGAGTCCTTCTTTTATTCCTTCACCTCAGTATTCTGAACCTGAATATTATAATTCTGAAGAACAATTAAATCCGAGTCAGGAATACAATTCTGAGCAAAATCAGTCTATTGATAAAAATAAAGATTTAGATGAAGCGTACGCAAAACTTTATGAACCCGATATTCCAAGTCGACTTGAAGGATATTATTTTGGCCCGATTCTCGGTCTTGTCTTCCCTCAAGATGGCGCTGTTCGCACTCCTAGTGGTGGAAGCTATACTAGGGAAACTTATGAAGCTGATTCGGGCTACCTTTTAGGTGTTCAAGTGGGTAAAGATTTTGGCAAAGTTCGGGTTGAAGCTGAATATTCATACCACAGTTTTGAAGCATCTACTGCATCGACTTCATTATCTGCGAGCATCCATAATTTCTTTAGTCGCCTTATTTTAGAAAAAGAGTTGGGAGATCGATTCGATTTGCGTGCGGGACTTGGTATGGGGATTGGAATTGTTGGGTTGGAAGATAGTTTAGAATACAGTGGAACTGGATTTGCCTATGACTTTTTATTTGGTGCCGCTTATCGCTTAGCCGAAAATTGGAGTATCCAAGTTGATTATCATTATTACCTAACTGCTGCCCACGATCAGTATGACCATATTAAGAGTCACTTATGGACGGTTTCCGCAAGTTTGGATATTTGATGTTCAAGGATTGAGGGTTGTTAATTAAGAAGTTTCTCAAATTGCTTTGGGGTAGTGGTGGAATTGTCCAAATTCGGTTACACTTGGGTATTGATCACTAAGAATATTTAAAAGTAAACAAATTGATACCCTCTGAACTTTTTTTAAAGTCAAGTTCGTCTAACCAACATTTGATCTGCGGGTCTGCCGATCATTTTTTATTTTGCGGTTAAAATGAGAATTAATTCAGTATCGGAAAAAAATTGAATTAATCGATATGTATTCGTTTTCTTGTATATAGTTCTCGATTGTTACATCGAACGACCAGGCAGTTAGCGTATTTTTTGAATAATTGAGTATCAGAAAACATTTCCTTTTACCCTTTAATAACTCATTACGAACTTATTAAAACTAGATTTGGCTGTTAGGATATCTTCAATTACAAAACCAATTTCCCCATTGATCTAGGGATTGGTGAATCGGCAAAGAAATTAATGGTTACACCATCCACCACCAGTTTAAATTCTATTTCTCCTGCATGTAAGCAAAGACGGTCAACTTTGGTGGCACGAGCAATTTTTCTGTTAAAAGTAAAATCTCCGTAATTTTTATCTCCTACAATTGAAATTCCCCTCAACGCACACTGTACACGGAGTTGATGGGTTCGTCCAGTTTGTGGTTCTAAGCGAATAATCGCCAATCCGTTCATACCTCCTCTTTTCCTTTCAACAGAAACTTTGGTAAGGGCAAGTGAACCATTCCCCTTCCAAACTCTTATTTTTCCATCTTCTCGTCTTTCTTTTAAATAATCTTTCCATAATCCTTCTTTAATTCCTCCTTTGGGTCGGACTATAGCAAAGTATGTCTTTCGAATCTCTTTATTGAGAAATAACTCTTTAATCATATCGGCAATTCGTAGATTAGAACTGGCAAGGATAACTCCAGAAGTTGGCGAGTCTAAGCGATGAACCAGATATAATTTTTGCATAACCCCCTCTTCATTTTTCCACGCATAGCATTCTTCATCCTGAAGATAATCTGCGTTAAGAAGTGTCCTTGATCGCTTGCCTTTCCCTGCTTCTTTATTGGGATGAGTGAGTACTCCAGATGCTTTCTCCAGTGCCCAAATACCTGCACTTTCGTAATGAATAACGCTGCAGTGATGGTCTAGTGGAATAGGAGGGTGGTTCATATAGTTTATCGATATTGAAAGTTTAATGTGATTTCATCTGATTGACCAAAGTCCTTTATCATTTTGTCAGTCCATTCCCCAAAAGGCACTCTCGAAGCAATTGCTTGTCTGCAAAGTTCTGCGGCAAGCGAATATCCCTCATCATCTAATCGAGATAGATTCGAAATATTCCCCGTTGCTTCAAGTTTGAATCGTAGGGTGATCTGCCCTGGTAGAAGATCGCGTTGCAAGTAATTAATGGATCCAATTGCCAATTGATTCCATTGTTCCTCAATGGATTGAAGCATTTCTTGAATATAAACTCCATAGGGATGTAAACGACATTCGATTGCAATTTCTCCCGTCCTTGGCGCACTTGTTATGCTTTTCATTAACGGACCATTTATCAAATTGGCAGAAAGTTTGGGTCTTACTTGCGGAATAGTTTCTGGTCGTTTTACTTTGGTAAAGGAAGAGGGTAGAGATGGGTTTTCTAACCTCGCGATGATGGTCTTCTCTTTATCTTGTCCCTCTGTAAGATTCTTTATGCTAAATATGCCCTTTTTACTTTTTTGTTTTTCAACTTTTGCTTTAGATAAAGTCGAAGTTTTAGGGACGACGGCGGAATCTTTATTTTGTCTATTTTGAATTGTCAGAGCAGGGGGAGGGAAGGTGTTTGTTTTAGTTAAATTTTTGTTTGTCTCAATTATTTTTGGATTATTATCAGTACCATTAATTTTGGGAACTTTTTGTTCATTTGTTCTTTCCTTAATCACCCTTTGTGCCGCTTGCTGGTCGCGAAAAGAAAATTGTTTTACCTCATCAGGAGGATTTTCAGGCACATTTGGATTTGCTTCAACATAGATTGGTTTTAATTGATTTTCTGGAAGGTGTTTAGTTTGCCATTGGATTTCGGTTTCACTTTTTGATTGATGATTCCGGGGCATAAAACTCGAGTGTCTTGCGATTGTACTCTTCTGTAAAATCGTGAAAGTTATTAAAACAGCGATCAATCCTAATAACATCGAAGGAAAATCACCAGATATGGGAGTCGGTGACAAATTAACTTTTCGTTTCTCTTTCAATGAATTCAAAAAAATTTATTTAATCGTCTAGGTAAAATACAAATTAATCAAACGCACAGTAACTTTTTGCGGTAATTATCATTATTTCAACTACGCCTTACATTAGCAAATTGAATTACGAGTAATCTGTTTGCAGTGGGGGAATTAAGAATCGTAATTAGATAACGCCAAAATTACTAAGTGTCTTACTTTAAGTAGGTTAAGAAAATAATTTTGCATAGACTTGGTACAAACCAATAATCGCAAACCCAATAAATGAAATCCATAAACAGGCATCCCAAATTTTTGTTGGAATTAAGCGTGGGTCACATTTTTTATATCTAAAATAAAGTACTGCAATTCCAATAAGTGGAAGCATGATCGCCTGCATAGTTCCAGAAACTAGAATTAAAATTACTGGCTTAGGAAAGAACACATAGCAGGTTACGCAAATAATGGGTAATATTACTCCAAGTATCTTTATTGAAAAGTTATTTTGTGCTTTGGTCAGATTGGCTAAACCTGATACTTTTATTAGATCAACGCAAAGTCTGCACTGGGCTGCAATCGCAATAAAGAAGGTAGAAAAAAGAACAGCGATTGCACCAGCAAGGAAGATTATTCGAGCAGAAGGACCAAATACAGGCTCGTACATGGTAGATAAGGTTTGAATCATGTCTGAGCCCTCTGGTACGAGTCCTGTACGCCCAAGGATTGCTGCACCCAATAGGTAAAAAGCAATTGTGCAAAATGTATAAATAATCATTGCACCCCAGGAATCCCAATGCATAACCTTCATCCATCCTTTGGCCCGATTGAGCCACGCGTCAGTATTTTCTTTAGGCCCCACATATTTTCCGTATCCTTTCTCTATGCACCAGTATGGGTAAGCGAGTAATTCTGCTGCTCCTACTCCAATAATGCCAAAAGTAGAGATTGCGGTAATCAGAGGATTATTTCCGTCTTTTACCTCAGGGAAACTGAATGATAGTCCACGCATGAATTCTTCTGGTTTAATTGCCCATGCTTCGTGACTTTGTAGTGCCACCAAATTTGCAATTGTAATAAGAGTAAAGCTAGCTACTAGAATTATGGAAAACTTTTCGATAAGAGAGAATTTTCCATTCGCTAAAAGAAAAATGGTGGCTCCAGTAATGATTAAAGCCCAGTAAATATGATCTTTAGCAACTGGCGGGTTACCTATTTCCAATAATCGTTGTTCTAAATTTTGGATTTTTTCTTTATTTCCCTCTTCTTGAGCAATCTCCAGTGAAATTTTAGTCGAAACATAGTGATTTCTTTGAGTTCCTTTTTCAGTTAGAGGAATGCTAATCGCAAGTGCTTGTCCGACCCCACCCACAATTCCACCTTGCTGAGCAAGAACTCCAAGAAACATGATTAGCCAAAAAAGTAAAAACCAATTCGCATCGAAAATTCTTTTACCTAGTTTGATTCTTAATCGAGGTCCAGGGATTTCATTGACGGCAGCAAGAGAAGTTTTTCCATTCGTTATCGCATGCCTTCCAAGTTCTATCTGGGCAAAAACTTTAACAACACAGCCCAGAATGATGAGCCAAAGAAAGTCAAAATGTGCTTCTGCACCAGTTCGAGTTGTGGCAATTAATTCTCCCGAACCAACGATTGAACCTGCAAGAATCATCCCTGGTCCAATATTACGCAAAATCCCTTTCCATGAAGTGGGCGGTTTTCGTGTATTATCTTTACTCATTTGTTTCTGATCCAGGTTAGGAATTTATTACTAAATATTTCAAAGTTTGCTTAATATTATCAACAACTAAGAAAACGATAAATATTTTGATTTGAATG
>Ga0209711_10001906_pt1 | contig 19581 bp, 19 predicted proteins | sample ArcticOcean_MG_C_7_FD_187441 | JGI IMG/M metagenome (GOLD analysis project Ga0209711, IMG submission 187441) | Marine microbial communities from western Arctic Ocean - ArcticOcean_MG_CB11_88 (SPAdes) (version 2) | ecosystem: Environmental > Aquatic > Marine > Oceanic | place: Arctic Ocean... | reverse complement strand
TTAACAAAAAAAACGAGGTGGTTTCACTTCCAGGTGGAAGTATTCCAACATACAATAACAATGCTTTTTTGGCTCCAGAATATGATCAAAAAACATTCTTTAACCCACATGATGTTTGCATAGATGATGATGAAAATATTTATGTCCCTCAATGGAATTCTGGAAAAACCTACCCACTTAAATTAACAAGGGTTTAACATGATAAGCTTAGATCTTGCAACTTTTTTTGGTCGTTTTCATCCCCTATTAGTTCATTTGCCCATTGGATTTATACTGCTAGCTCTTCTTTACGATTTAAAGTGGTTTCAGAAAAATAAACAATACTATAATGTATATTCCATTACATGGTTTTTAGCATTTATTTCTGCTGCAATAAGTGCTTTTATGGGATGGTTATTAGCTCAAAACGGTTACTATATTGAAGCTGATTTAAAACCGCATCAGGTTTCTGGGATTCTACTAGTTTTATTTAGCGGTCTTGGTTGGTTTATTAGACTTCGGAATTTCTCTTTTCCATCAACGATAAAAAAAATAAATAATTTTACCATCCTTGGTCTTTTGATATTGGTAGGACATTTGGGAGGAAGCTTAACACATGGACCTTATTATTTATATGAGCATGTCCCCGAGTCGCTTAAACTAAAATTTAAAAGCCAAGAGATCGTTGTTGATTTTGAAAATGTATCCTTAGACTCTATCACTGTTTTTAAAGATATCATTGAGCCCATATTGACCACAAAATGCATTGCTTGCCACAATAATGATCTTAATAGTGGAGGGTTAGATATGACCTCCATTGAAGGGTTAACAAAAGGAGGGCAAAGTGGAGCTGGAATTATTGGAGCTAATCTCGATAAGAGTTTAATTTTTGAACGAATTACTCGTTCCCAAAACGATACTAAATTCATGCCTCCATCAGGAGTACCTTTTACCTATCAAGAAATTCAATTAATGGAATGGTGGATAGAAGAAGGTTCATCCTACTCACAAACACTAGCAGAAATCAATTCAAAAAGTAGCATTCAAAAACTACTTTTATCTTATTATGGAATGGATATTAGAGAAAAACCTTGGGTTGAAAAAGTCTCACTTAGCCCCTTATCTGAAACTGATTATGAAACATTAGAAAATGCTAATTTTGCTTGGAGAAATCTTTCAAAAGACAATCCTCTTTTAGATCTAAAATATGACGGTAAAAAGCTTACAAAAAAATCACTTGCCACTTTAGTGATGTATGCACCCTATATAACATGGCTCAATTTGAGCAGCTGTGACTTTACTAGTAGAGAATTAAATATTTTAAGCGAAATGGAAAACCTAACCCGTTTGAACCTTCAAAAGTCAAATGTAAAAACAATTGATCTAAAAGGATTGGTCTCACTAACACACTTAGAGATTTTGAATTTACATAGTACCCAAGTAAATAAAGAAATTTTTCAAATCCTAAAAGAAATTCCCAGTTTAAAAAGAGTCTTCCTTTGGAACACTAAAATTCCTTTGAAAGCAGTTGAAGAAAATAAAACTACTTTCCCTTTTCTAGAGTGATAATTTTACAATCTAAAAGAGAGTCTTTTTTATTGAATTAGGTGCTTGAAATTGCCTTAAAAAGAGAATCTTTCCCATTTGAGAACGTTCCTCTTTAATTTTAGCTATAACAGTTGCGGGATACTGACTTTCATGGCATAATAATGCCTGAAAAGCCTTGTCATAATGGGCTTGAGTAAATGGAATTTGAGCTGTCAAATACTTACGGTCTTGACCTCGTAATGTTTTTTCTTTGGCGGTTGATATAAAGTCTGAAGGAACTCCAAAATAATATAAATCCATTGGTAATTGCCAAGTTTGAGAGACAAAAACTTGAGTTACCGAAGCCCCAATAAGTCGATGGTCCATATGAGTAGTCACACCATCTGGCCCCCAGGTTATAATGGCATCTGGCTGAATTTCTGTAACAATATCTTTTATATCAAGTATTAATTGTTGAACATGTGGAATATGTCCGTCAAATCCTTCTGCTGCCTTAAGCTGATCGTGATAGGTTAAATGTCTCAAGTTAACACCCAAAACTTGGGCTGCACAACGCATTTCTTTTCTACGGATATCTGCCAAAGCATCTCCTGCTTCATAGTTATTATATTGATTAACCCCTAGGCGCCCATCTGTTGCTATGACCAAAGTTACCTCAGCACCTTCCTCTACATATTTGACTAAAAGAGGTCCTACAGATTGCTCATCATCTGGATGAGCAAAAATAGCTAAAAGTTTTTTGGGTCCCTCTTGAGCGTATAGAAAAGTAGAAAGTATCAAGCAAATTAAAAATGGTTTAAATGAAGTCATTGTGGAAATTTAGTACATTAACACTTCAATTTACAAAAATTATGAAAATATCATTTATAAACTATCCTAGGCTACTACTCTTCTTTTTTATTACATTAATAATATCTCCTTCATCTGTAATCTCTCAAAAAGAAAACATCTCAAAAAAACAACTTCGTTTGGGAGTGATTGGATTAGTTCATGACCATGTAGGTTGGATTTTAAATCGAAAAAAAGAAGATGTAAGTATTGTTGGAATTGTTGAAACTAATAAAACAGCGATTGCTAAATATCAAAAGCAATATAAACTTCATGATTCTTTATTTTTTGAAACATATAAAGCTTTATATTCTAAAGTAAATCCAGATGCCGTATCTGCCTTTAACGAAACAAAAGAACACCTTGAAGTAGTTAAGTTTTTTGCTCCTAGAGGAATTCCTATTATGGTTGAAAAACCAATGGCAACCACTTATAATGAAGCACTAGAAATGGCTAGACTTTCTAAAAAACACGAAGTCCCTTTGCTTATAAATTATGAAACATCTTGGTATGAAAGTACCTATGAAGCAAAAAAAATAATGACTCAAAATATGGTGGGAAATCTTACAAAAATGGTTTTTAATACTGGACACCCTGGTCCTGTTGAAATTGGGTGTTCCTCAGAATTTTTATCTTGGCTTACAGATCCGGTTTTAAATGGGGGAGGTGCACTTACAGATTTTGGTTGTTACGGGGCTAACATTGCTACATGGATGCTGGAGGGAGAAACTCCATTGCATGTTAGTTGTATCGCTAAACAAAGTAAACCTAAACTTTATCCAAAAGTAGATGATGACACTACCATTGTTTTAGAATACGAAAAAATCCAAGTCATTATTCAGGCATCATGGAACTGGTCGCATAACCGTAAAGACATGCAAATTTATGGATCTCAAGGCTATATTAACTGTGTTAGCGCTAATCAAATGGAGCTTATGACAACAGAAAAAGAAGGTGTTAAGACACACCTGCCTGCTCCCATTAGTGACTATCAAAAAGATCCATTTAGACTGCTCTATGAGGTTGTTCACGAAAATAGAATTATAGAACCAAACGGATTGTATAGTGTTGAAAATAACTTAATTGTTTCTAAAATATTAACGCTAGCAACACTAGCCGCAGAAAAAAAACAATCAATTCCATGGGATACTCTTTAAGGCATTCGAAAGAGTCTTTATACATACGTTCATTTTTATACCTTTAAAGGGTGTCAAAAATTATTATTATTATGGGCGTCAGTGGTTGTGGAAAAACTACTCTTGGAAAAGCACTTGCAGACTTTTTAGAATATTTTTTTTTAGAAGGAGATGCATTTCATTCAAAGGAAAATATAGAAAAGATGAAGAGAGGGACTCCCTTAAATGATTACGATAGAATACCTTGGTTAGTAAGGTTAAATAAAGAGATTTTGGCATCTGGGAAAACTGGAGTAGTTGTTGCTTGTTCTGCATTAAAAGAGAGGTATCGATCTGATTTGAGTAAAGGAATAATCTTAGAAAAGATACTATGGGTATATTTACATTCTGATCTTAATACCTTAAAAAAAAGACTGGAAAAACGTGCGCACTTTATGCCAGTCTCACTTCTTGAAAGTCAACTAGAAATACTAGAAGTTCCCGGTAACGCAATTCATTTGGAAGCAGCGCAAACTACTAAAGAACAAATCAATCAACTTAAACCTTATTTAAGATGATAAATCAAGCCACTTGGGGTATTGTTGGACTCGGTATAATGGGCACGAGTCTAAGTAGAAATTTTGCCAATAAAGGCACCTCCCTTTCACTTTATAATAGAGAGGTAAAAGGTTCCGAAGAAGGAGTTGCTTTGTCTCATACCAAACAGTATTCTGAACTTAAAAATGCCCTTCCTTTTCATTCATTACCCTGTTTTGTTGAATCAATAAAAAACCCTCGAAAAATTTTATTGATGCTTCCTGCTGGAAGTCCCACAGATACGGTTATTGAAAAATTAATCCCATTACTAACTCAAGGAGACGTTATTATTGAAGGTGGAAATTCTCATTTTAAAGACACCGAAAAAAGAGCAAAACAACTTTCAGCAGCTGGTATACATTTTCTAGGCATGGGAGTTTCTGGAGGAGAAGAAGGGGCGCTAAAAGGACCTGCTTTAATGATAGGGGGTGTTAAAGAGGCCTATATGCTTGTTAAAAACGACCTAAGTGCAATAGCTGCAAAAAACTCTAAAGGAGTCCCTTGTTGCGATTTTGTAGGTTCTGGAGGTGCAGGTCATTTTGTTAAAATGGTACATAACGGTATTGAATATGCGGAGATGCAATTACTTGCAGAGGTGGTTTCGCTAGCACTTTCAGATCAATCTAACAGCATTAAAACGATTCAAAAGATGCTCCAAGATTGGCAAAAAACCAAAAGTGAAAGCTATCTCTTAGATATTACAGCATCACTTCTGGGCTTCCAAGAGTCAGGACGTCCTTTTATTGATTTAATAAAAGATGAAGCCTCTAACAAGGGAACTGGAGCTTGGGCAACTGCTGAGGGTGCAGAGCTTGGAAGTGCTAATTCATTAATGGCTTCAGCATTATATGCTCGATTTACCTCATCCAATAAAAAGCAACGCTCTCTGTTAAGTAAGACTTTTAAGGGCAAACCTACTTCAACTTCGCTCTCGCTAAGCGCTTTAAAAGTTTCATATGATCTCTCACGTATTATCAATCATCATCAGGGTTTTGAAATGATTCGAGAAGCCGCTATTAAAAATAATTGGAAAATAAAGTTGGCTACTATTGCAAGTCTTTGGTCTGAGGGTTGTATTATTAAATCAAGATTAATGGATACTCTTGTAGATGTTCTTAAATCAAATGACTCGCTGCTGAATGCAGCTGCGTTTATGGAATTTTTTAATAATGGTATTGCCTCGTGGGAAATTTCAATTACAACTGCAATCCAAAAATATATTCCTTTTTCTTGCCATAATGCGGCATGGAATTATTTTTTAGCAATAACACAAGAAAATAGTAATGCTAATATAATTCAAGCCCAACGAGATTTTTTTGGAGCCCACGGATTTGAGCGAAAAGATAAAAACCATGATAAAAAATATCATGGTCCTTGGGCAGATAAAAACTAGTTTTCAATTCGACCCACTGGACGCACCTCTTTTCCTTTAATTCCCGAAAGTTGATCTCCTAAAATAAGGCGGATTGAATCAGCTATTTTAGAAATTTTCTTCACTATTTCAGGGTGTTGAAAAGCAATATTATACTGTTCGCTTCGATCATTATTGAGGTCAAATAGAGTCGGAGTATTAATTTCATTCATCTGATAAGGAACAGGAAAACCATCATTGGTTCCTTTTCTTCCATTTAAAGAACGATAGGTATGAGGAAAATACAGTTTCCAATCTTTATGACGAACTGCATGTAATTCATTAGTTCGGTAATAGAAGAAAAAATTATCATGAGGAGAAGAGTTAGTGGCTCCAGTCAAAAGTGGAACCAAAGAAGCACCATCAATTTTTAGTTTAGGCAATTTAGTAGCAGCAAAATCAGCTAGGGTGGGTAGCCAATCAATTCCCATTGCAGGAGCCTCTATAAGTGTATTAGGCTCAATTTTATTTGGGTAGCGAATAATTCCTGGCACTCGGTGGCCTCCTTCCCAATTAGTTCCTTTTCCTTCTCTAAAAATTCCAGAAGATCCAGAATGACCACCGTAAGATAACCAAGGACCATTGTCTGAAGTAAATATAACAATGGTGTTTTCTTCAAGCCCTTCTTCTTCTAGGCTAGCTAAGATTCTTCCTACAGAGGCGTCAATTTCATGTATTACATCTCCATAAAGTCCTCGATCTTGGCTGTCTTTAAAAGGATCGGCTGCAAAAAGAGGTACATGAGGTTGTGGATGAGGTAGATAAACAAAGAAAGGTTTTTCCTTGTTTCGTTGAATAAAATTGATAGCGCGATCAGTTAATGCTTTGGTCAAAAAAGCTTGATCTTCTAAAATATATAGCGGAGTTTCATTTTCATATAATTCAATGTCTGGAAAATTAAAAACGGTTCCTTGTTGTGGATGTTTTGGCCACATATCATTTGAATATAAAATTCCGAAAAATTGATCAAAACCATGTTTCCGTGGTAAAAATTCAGGGGCATCTCCTAAATGCCATTTACCAAATATTCCCGTAGCATACCCTTTTTCTTTCAGTAGTTCAGCTATGGTCGTCTCCTCAGGATTAAGACCAACTTTTGACCCTGGACTATAGGCATTATGAATGCCAATACGGTCTGAATAACATCCTGTTAGAATTGAAGCTCTTGATGCAGAACATACCGGTTGAGTAGCGTAATAGGAAGTAAACATTGCGCCCTCTGAAGCCAGTTGATCTATGTGTGGAGTTTCAATGTCGGTAGCTCCATAAATTCCCAAATCCCCATATCCTTGATCATCTGTTAAAATAAAAATAATGTTTGGAGGCGTTATTTCTTTATTAAAAACACATGCGCCAAAAAACAATATACTACAAAAAAGAAAAAAAGGTTTCATAAAATGGGAATTAGCTGCTATTCAAACTTAGGGATTCTTGACGGTAAATCAAAGATGGTTCGGAGGGATTAAAAAAGACTCTATAAACCCTGCTTAACTTTAAGCTAATATTAAATTAATGAGGCGTAGAGAAATTATTGATTGACACATTTAATTATTTCAATCCAGATGGAGAAAAAATATATTTATTCCATTTTACATTCTTTTTTTTAAATAATATATAAAATAAAATATTCTTTATTGAATTCTTAATAAAAATGAGCTTAGGGCAATTTTATTAATGATATAATTACTAATTTGAATATATCTTTGATGAAAATTTAATGAAAATACAATTTTATTAAATTTTGTTTATTTATAAATGCTGAATAGATTTCTTAAGGCTTAGTTACCCAAAAAGAAATATGCATTAATAAAAAGTTAATTATTTGTTTGACCGCCCTCAGTCTAAGGGCGGTTTTTTTATTAAATATTTTATTTGTTGTTAATCTTTTTTCTATCTACCGTTAAGAAAAATTCCCATAAATATGAGACAACAAAAACTAAAACAACGGGGATAATATAAATAAAATAGAAATAATCGTCTGATAGAAGAATATTTAAATATTGACTGTTATTAGAATAGTATATCGGTTTCGCTGTTGTGAGATCATAAATAAGACCTACATAAACAACTATAAAATATAGTGCAACTATAATTCTTATTGGCCAATATTGTGTTGGTTTTAAAAATGAAAAACCAAAATAATAGAAAATATTTCGCATTAGATAAAGGTATAAAAACAAATCTTTTTTAGGCTAATTAAAGTATAAATGAAGATTTTATTCTTGCAATAATTCAGCTGTTGCCTTTCCAATTTTACTCCCAATGGCAATTCCCATTCCTCCTAGACGAACTCCCATAGCGATATGATCTCCGACTTTTTGAAGAAGAGGTATTTTTTTAGAACCAAAACCCATAATTCCTGACCACTCCATTTCAATTGGTACCGACTGGCCCGGAAGAATAAAGGTTTCTAAATCCTCTAAAAGTTTTTGTTTAATTTGACTATTGACCCCGAAAGAGGTGGTGGTTTCTGTTTTAATGTCTAAATCCCTTCCTCCTCCAAAGAGAACACGATTATCTATATTACGGAAGTAATAATAGCCTTCATTATAGTGAAAAGATCCTTTTAATTTAAGTTCTTTGATGGGTTTTGTAATGAGAATAAGGCCTCTGCCAGGATTTAGTTCTAGTGCTGGAAAAAAACGTTTGGCAAATGCATTATTACAAACTGCTATTTTACGTGTTTCTAATTTAATCTGTTGCCCTTGAATTGAAACAAGAAGTGTGCTTTTCTCTTTAGACTCCTCAAAACTTGATACTTCTACCTTAGATAAAAAAGAAATATTTTCAGTATTAATTTTTGCCCTAAGAGTCTGCATCATCAGACCAGTGTTTAGTTGTCCCTCAAAGGAGTTTTCTACCAAATGTTTTACATGGGTTTTATCTAAACCGAAATCTCTAATTTTTGAATTCTTAAGGGTATAAACCTCTTTTTTAAAAATAGGATATAACAATTCGTTAAAACAAGATAAAGAGTTTAGTGATTTTGGATGTTCCTCAAAAAACAATTCAAACCCACCATTTGGCTGATAGTCAATATTTTTATCCCCTAGAGTTTCACGTAAAAGTTGTAAACCCTCTAGCCTAAGCTTTAAGACAGTTAACAATTCTTTTTCAGTCATTTTTGTGGAATCGTCTTGGAGTTCAGATAAAGAACCAAAACAAGCAAAGCCAGCATTTTTAGTGCTTGCTCCTGAAGAAAAAAGACCACGCTCTAGTATTGCTATTTTTGCTTTTGGATAAATTTCACGGTATGATAGAGCGCAGAACATACCTGTGATTCCTCCCCCTATAACAATGAGATCATAATTAAGTAAGGATGATTTTTCCCAATAACTAATCATGATTTCTTTGCTATATAAATTTTTAAAAAATTATAATGTAGTTACTAGAACTACACCACCTGATCCCATAATTCCATAAGCTGCGATATCAGAAGGATTTTTTAAAACTTCTACACGTTTTATTTCTTGTGGACTCAGTGAAGAAGCTCCTCTAGAAAAACTACCAACTTGGGTTCCGTTTATAATAAAAAGTACTTCTTTCGGACTATTTATACTTGAAATTCCTCTCAAAAATATTTGAGCATTTTGACCGCTACCACGAATAATAAGTCCGGGAGATCTTCTTAATTGATCGAGTAAACTAATATTTGCATTTGAGGGAGTTTCAACTTTTACTTTTTCATTTGTTGTGGTTTTGGTAGCCGAACATCCAGAAGATGAAAATATTAATAGAAGGGTAAACAATGTTATTATTTTCTTTAAATCAAACATAATTGGGTTTTTAACTCATTAAAATTAGTCTTTTTTATTTCTATAGCTCAGTCCATGACCAAATTTATATAAAGGATTTTTTGAATCAAAAGGAAGATCTTCAATTTGTTCTTCAACTGCTTTTATGGAAGACGGGAGTTCTATGGGGAGTTTTCCTGTGGGTGAGAAATTACCTTGAATAAGTTCTAAAATGATTTTTTCATCTACATCAAAATCAGCAATGATTGCTTTTGACAAACCTTCAATTTTTGTTAAGACAGCTGATCTTTGAAGATTCATTACTAGTATTGTGGGCTTTGAATTAAATAGAGGAAGTAATTCTTCGATTACTTCTTTTGAAAAATCTAAAGTTCCTCCCCCCATAAGCTTTTCCATTATATACTCTGACTCTACTCCTTCATTTGGAGTCTTTACCTTAGCAATTATTACCTCAGCGTTTTCCAAACTTGTTACTTCTAATTCACTTGATGGACTGGTATCAAAGCCATGCAAGAATACTTTTGTTCGTTTTTGTAAGGGCAAAAAATTTTTTATGTTTTTTAAGAGCACTAGAGATTTTTTTTGAGCTTCAATTCCTTTAGAAATAGATTCAGGATTATTTAAACTATTTAATGCCTCTGAGTTAAGATAAGGGGAATCAAAAATTCCGAGTCTAAATTTCTGATCCATAATTCTACGAAGTGATTCATCAATTCTACTTTCATCTATTTTTCCAGATTTAATTAATTCAGCTAGCTCAAGACTGAGTGATTCTCCACCAATCATATCTACCCCTGCAGTAATTATTTTTACTAATCTTTCATTTGTGTCGAGTTTTTCAACCCCATGAGCAGAAGCGGGTTTAAATTTAATTCCCAGTGGTTCTAAATCTGAAATAATCGCCCAATCTGTGCAAATAATCCCTTTAAAATTGTAACGTTCTCTCAAAAGACCAGTAATAACATCTTTATTATATCCTGCTCCTACATCTTCCGAAGTAATTCCTTTTGGAATACTATAAAATGGCATTACAGAAGAAACACCAGCTTTAAAAGCGGCTTCAAATGGTTTAAGGTGATGTTCAAAATTATTACCTCTGTAGGATTGAATGCCAGGAGGAAAATGACTGTCTTTTCCATTATCTAAGGGTCCTGATCCAGGAAAATGTTTTACCATAGCTGCTACAGAATTTACATCAATAGAATCTCCTTGAATGCCATTAATGTATGCTGTAATAAGTTTTGAATTCAATTCTGCATCTTCACCAAAAGTACCATTTATTCTAGCCCATCTGGGTTCTGTTGCTATATCTGCCATAGGTCCTAATGCAACTCTAATGCCAATAGATTTATATTCTTCTCTAACAATTTTAGCATGCTCATAAACTAATAAACTGTCTCGTGTAGCACCCATTCCAAGGGCTGATGGCCATTTGGAAAAATAAGGAGTATAAATTGACGCTCCAAAAGTCTCAGGAACACCGTGGCGTGGATCAGAGGCTATGGTAATCGGAATACCCAATCTTGATCGCTCTGCTACTTTTTGAATGGCATTATACCAGGATAACATTTTATCTTTATCATAAGAAGCTCGAATATTAAAATGATTCATTTTTTTAATTACTAACTTTTCTAAAGATGATCCCATTAAAAAACTGAATGGATCTGAAAAATTAGGATGCTCCATTATGGAACCGTCCTCGTTTACTCCAATCATATTAATAAACATCGCCCCAGACTTTTCCTCAATAGTCATCTGAGAAATAAGGTTTTCAACTCTGTCATGGATTGATTCATTTGGATTTTCATAAACATCTAGAATTCCATTTTTATTTAAATCACGGAGACTATTTCCATCAATTAATAAACTTGGGGCTACTTCTCCTAATAATGCCTCAATATCAGAAGTGTTATTCATCCATTTTATGGAAAATCCAAAGTAGATTAAAACTAATATCCCCAGAATAGTTAAGATTACATATGCTAACCTTTTAAATAACTTTGATAATGTTTTCATTTAAAACTTAATTTAAAGTATGTCGTTATGACATTTTAGACTTGATTTTTTTATAAAGGTTCTTTTCAAAACAAATCATATTGGCTTCTTATAAGTCTTGAACACAACGAAAACCTGTATGGTTAAAACTAGAATCTCTACTAGCGCTAATTCTTCTTGAGGTTCTGTAACCGCTACAGTATGAATCATTACATAAAAAAGAGCCCCCCCGCATTATGTGGTTAGGAGATAATGGCTCTCTAGGATCATTATAATTTACAGACCCTTTGGGGTTTTCTACCTTTCCTAGTTGAGCATCGTTTGAATAGGTATTGACATTATACTTGTCTTGACACCATTCCCAAACATTGCCAGCCATATCGTATAGCCCATAATTATTTGCAGCAAAAGAAGCTATAGGAGCTGTTCCATAAAATCCGTCTAATGTTCTATTACTAAAAGGAAATACACCTTGCCAAAAATTAGCCTTATCAAAAGCCGTTTCAATGGATGAATTTCCCCAAGGGTATTTATGATCAGCATTTCCTCCTAGCGCAGCCCATTCCCATTCAGCTTCTGTGGGAAGCCTTTTATTCGCCCAAGCTGCATAGGCATTTGCATCCTCCCAGGCTATATGAATTACAGGATGGTTCATTCGCTTTTTTATATTGCTTTTGGGTCCCTCTGGATGCTGCCAATTTGCGCCAGTTGTCCATTGCCACCACTGAGAATAATCTTGAAGATTAACAGGTTCTTGAGTAAGTTTAAATACTAAAGATCCTGCTTTAAGTAAGCTATCGTTTGGTTTAGGGGTGCCCGGTGGGACCATTTTTTTCATTTCCTCCCAATCAATATCTCTTTCTGCAATCGTTGTATAACCTGTAGCCTGAACAAAGTTTTTAAAAGCCTGGTTAGTTACTTCTCCTTGGTCCATATAAAAAGAATTTACCGAAACCTCGTGCTGAGGAAATTCATCAGCATAAGCTTGAGAAGAACGCCCTCCCATCATGAAATTTCCCGAAGGAATTAAAACCATCTCTTGTGGAATCGCGTTATGGGGTTCTTTCTTGCTTGTTTGTGAGGTGCATGCCATTACAGATATCAGAAAAAATTGAAAGAAACTTTTGTAATTGAAAAGAGTGGAAATTAATCTCATTATCGTTTTTTAGAAAGTAAAAGAGAATACTTTAAAATGTTTAATTATAAAGTTAAAGTTATCGTCTTAAGACATAATTAATTGCTAAAGAACTTTCTTTTAATGAACTAAAACCTTGAATTATTTTATTATCATTTTTTATAGTCAGAATACATTCATCGTCACTTTTTAGAAACTTTAAAAATTCAGCAACTGTATATTTATCATTTTTAGCTAAATCTTGTAATTCTATAATATTAAATTTTCTTTCAAATATTTCAAATTCTGATACTCTAAAATGTTTGTTAAAAACCGATATAACTACATAATAGTAATCTTCAATGAAATATTCGCTATTTATTGATAATACTAAATCTTTATTCTTTGATTTAATTAATTTAAATTCAAAATCATCAAATCCTAAAAAAACAATATTCCCAGAAGCATAAGTACCAATTTCATTGTTTAAATTACCATAATTCCATTGAGCGAATGTTAGAAATGGAATCAAAATAAATACAATTATTTGTTTTTTCAATATGTTGCTTTAAAGACACTTAAATATAGTTAAAATATATAAGTCAGAAAGTATCTGCCCAATCTTTAGACTTTTAAGAACTTAAATAAAATACATCTTACAACAAGGATGTAAATCTGTTCTAGATTAATGCGAATTACTTACTTTTAGCACAAGAAGAATACTGTGTTTATTGACTTGGGGATTTAGCTCAGCTGAATAGCCATCAATCCAAAGTAAAGCTAAAAAACTTAAAAAAATAAATATTGGTTCTGCAATTAATTTTTTCATTGGTTTATTAATTTAACTTGTCTCACCGTAATTATATTTTGATTAATAATACTTTAAACATAAAAAATTAATTGAAAAATCACAAATCTGTGAACTTACAGAAGATGATATGCCTGTGGTTTAAAAGAAAACGCCCCTAACTAAGAGAGTTTGGATTACACCCCTACATAAAAAAACATACTAAGGAAAACCCCACTTAATAAATCTCTAATAATCTGTTTGTAATCACATTAGATAGAATATTTAAAATTCAACGTATGTAGTGTCTTATATGCTAAGGTTTTAGGTTATATACTAGATAGAAGAAGCCGTATCTAAATAAAAAACGATTCTAGAAAACCCATGCCCCTGTTTTTGGATTAAAGATGCCTTAGAAGTTTTTAGCTTTTAAATACAATGTCATAATCCACATCTTTACCTATATGTTTAGAAACATATTTTCAAACCTCTTCTTTATCATAGACTGGTTGATAGTCTCCAACAGAAACATTACCAAGTCCATACTTAACTTCTTGATAGGTCATGTCTGTATTAGTGTCAATAAGCATATGTACATGCAGGTTATTGTAATCTCCCTTGTCTCTTTCTGATACAAATAATGCATGTTCGAATCCAGTAAATAGAGTTTTTTTAAAGAAATAGATGAGGATATTTTTTTTGACGATATTGAAAATCTAAAATTTCATCTTTCAACACAACTCCATTGGAAACGTTAATCGCATTTTTAATAGTAATATTTTTTTGCCATCCTATATGGCCTTGCATAACAGCTTTTAGATGAACGATTAATGCTGCAGAAATTGATCTAGAAGCACTTTCCCAAAAATAACTTGGGGTATGATCTACAGCATAATAATCAATTTGTTCAATTTTAAGAATAGGTTCTTTAAAAGTAGTGGGAGTAGCAAAATAAAAACCCATTCCTTGGTCACAACTTACATCAATTATTAAGGCGCCAGGTTTCATCCTATCTTTTTCATCTTCAATAACAAAATCTATCGGGTCGTTAGTATCTTGATAAGTTCCATTGATGATAATGTCAGACTCTCCAATCAAATCTATAAGTGGTCGTTCTTTCCCGTCGTGCTCTACTACCTTTAACCTAGATTCGTTTAAGCCTCCTTTTTCAATTCGAGTATAATTTACATCCAATACCTCTTCTCTTACTTCATGATCAGGTCTTTGAATACAAATTGTAATATCTCTAAAACCGTGAGCCTTTAAAGCGTATATAGCACCCCTACTAACGGCACCAAAACTAAAGATGATTACTTTTCTTTGATTGCCATAGTGTCCGTCAATACCCTTAAGTTGAAGGGCATGAATAACAGCACTATAACCTGCCATTTCATTGTTTTTATAAAAGGTATGGCGACCCATAGTTCCATCAGGTTTCCAAACAAACATATCTTCAAATGCTATTAACGTAAGTTTACGGTCAATGGCTATTTGCGTAATTTCTACTTGTTGTGTGCAATGAGGATAGCCCCAAACTACTCCTCCTAATTTAACAGCTCTTAAATCTGATGCTAATGGTTTTGCAATAATAACATTACCAATATCTGACAATAGAGATTCTCTTGGAGCCATACCGCCAGTCTGCCCAATAATTTCTTCATCAGAAACATTAAACGGAAGACCGTAGCCCTCTTCGAATATAAGATGTTTTCGAATGTCATCTGGAAGTCTTTTTAAATGTTCTGGATGAATGGGAACACGACGTTCATCTTCTTTTCTGGAAGTGCCTATAACACCCATTTTTGATATTAACATAATTTATAATTTAAGTAATACCTTGATGTAAAAAATAGCTGAAGGCATTGTAAAAAAAACTTGTGGAGCGTAAAATATTGTTCAAAACAAAAGGGATAAAATTTTTTTAATAGCCAAAAAATACTCTTTTAAGAAATTTTTATGTTACATCAAATTGAAAGAAGTGACTAAGGATTTTTTCCAATCTATAATTATATTTTATAAGGTAGACTATTTAAACCTGGTCATAAAAATTAATCCAAAAAAAGGACAAAAAATAGATATAAGTAGTCTTGATTTTAAAAAAATCGAAGAAGAGTTTTTTTAATTAAACGTCATTTATGACCAAGATGAGTATGATTTCTCGATTGTTTTAGACGAGCGTCTCGTATTCTAAACCACCGTGTCTCGAGAAGATCGGTTGCTACGGATTATGCGTTCTTGATGCCTTATAAAGGTAAAAAAACAATAAATCCCAGAACTTAATGAAGATGATATGCCTGTGGTTTAAAAGAAAACGCCACCAAAGTTAATTAGTGACGTTGATAATTATAATATATCTACTTCTTTAAAAAGTGAAATTATTCAATTTCTTCTTGAGAATCTGGTTCTACAGCCATAACCATTCCCGTAGCATCCATAAAATCTCCAGATTGAACAATTTTACCTTCTTTAATCACAAAATAGTGATAACTGTCAATAGAAAAACTTTTACCAGAAGCATTACTAACTCCCTTCCAAGTACCATAAACTCTAACGCTACCATCTGCCTTAAGGGTTTCTTCATCAACACCCGGAAGCCATCTCGCGTCATTAAAAGAAACATCCGAAAAATTTGACATATAGAAATTCCCTTGATCCAAAACTTTTTTGTATCCGACCATTCCAGATCCATACATTGGGGATTGATGCTCAATTTTTTCATCGGTCATAGAAACAAAATTTTCATAGTCTGTTGGCGATTCATAAGAAGCGAGATATTTTTTAGCTATTTCTTTATTCTCTTTAAATAATGACATATCGGCATTTGAATTACAAGAAATAAGTGTTGTCATTGCTAATGCAATAATTAAATATTTTTTCATTTTAATTAATTTAGGATTAATAGTACTCAAATATAACAAACCTTAGAACTTACTGAAGATAATAGTACTTGGTTTAAAATAAAACGTCACTAAAACTAACTAGTGACGTTATTGGTTTAATAAATAGTAATTATTTAAAACTCTATTTAGTAAATTATTCTTCTGAAACCAACGCTGCATTCATTGCTCCACTAGCATCAAAATAGTCTCTTAATTCGTGGATTTGCCCTGCATCATTAAATTCAAAAGAATGATACGCTCTATTTTGTATCATATTTCCTGTATTTGAGTTTTTAGCACTCCAGGAGCCATATGTTCTTACGCTTCCATCAAAAACACCTAATGAATCAGTACCTGCTAACCAAACTTCCGCATTGTATGTTATTTCATCAAAATTGTCCATCCATCCTTTTCCTGCTGCTACAAAAGCATCATAATTTCCAGGCTCAGAACCATAAAATGGAGGATAATGTGTTACTCCAGGACATATTAAAGGTATTTGAGCATCAAGGTCTTCAGTTAAAAAAAGTTCAAAAAACTTTTTTGCTGTTGATAAATTCTTTTGGTATTTAAGATTAGGTTTTGGATCATTGTCCGTGCCTTGACAGGAAAACAGAATAACTGTTAAAAATGGAAGACATAATAAAAATATTTTTTTCATTGTGTTGATTTTAAGAAAGTTAAATATACAACTCAAACTATCACAAAGGCAAGTCTTAACTTACTTAATTAGTAGCTTGTTTGATTCTTGGAAAAGTATATTGTATGCCAGAACCTTACTGAAGGTGATGTCCCTGTGGTTTAAAAGAAAACTTCCATTAGGAATTATTTTTGTTCTCACAATATTAGAATGAAAGTCTACCCGTATAAAGGTTGTATGCAACTAATACAACAATAATAAGAAAGCCTTGAAAAATAATCTGACCTGGCGTACTCCACTTTTTCATGCCCCAAAGTTACAAAAAAACCCCTCGATTAAAAGGGGTCTTCAGATAGTCCTTTAAAATACGTCTCGTTTAACTATATTTTTACTTCGCGAAGTAAAACTTTCCTGTTGTTTGGTCTATTCCTCCTATGAACATTAATATTTCATCTTCATGTGTTTCGACAGTAGACCAAAATTTCTTCTCGTTTTCACCCATATCCTTGGTCACATCATAGCTGCATGCTTTTTCGAAAGAAGCAAAGTTATCCCAGCTGTCGAAAAAGGTGTAAACATGAATATAATCACCTTCCCCATACAAATGCCAAGATCCTGTAATGGCTTCTACAAAGCCACTTTCTTTTTTGTTTTTAAATTCACCTTTTTTCCAACCATCAAAAAACTGATCTTGCATCCCTTCTTTAATTTTAAATTTAGAAAGTGCTGTGATTTTTTTCTTAGTCCAATCAGCTGATTGAACATTCCAACCCATCTCAGGATTTGCCATCCTTATTTGGTCATGATGATTATAATAAATCATCCTACTGTACTTTCGGTATTACTTAGTCAATGCTTCTTTATCTTTTTTGGAAAGTTTTAATGCATCGATATTTTTCTTAAGTGCTGCCGAGGCAGTTGGCCCATCTTTTTCAAGATCTGAAACACTATCATAAAAATCGTAGGAAACATAGGTGTAATTATAAGCATGGACATGAGCAAAAACCCCTCCTCCACGTAATAAGGAATCTTCAGAGGATGAAAGGTCAGTAAACTTTTGATACAAGCGAATAAATTGAGCTGCTTCTTGTCTTGGAACTTTATAATAAGCAATGCTAGCGATAAACTGTGCCATTAAAAAGCTTACAAGGAACAACCCTAAAACTGTAAAAATATTTTTTATTTTAATTTATGATTAATAATACTCAACCATATAGAATTTCATTGGAATCACAAATCCCAAAACTTACTATAGCTGATATGTCTGTGGTTTAAAAAAACGCCACTTAAGTTAATTAGTGACGTAAGGGTTACTTAAAAAAGTGTTTATTTAGAATGTTGAATAAATTAAAGTTAATTCTTCAGCCGGTAACATATCTCTTGAACTCAAAAGTGCTTCTTCAGCTTTTTTACTAAGAAAGTCTTCAGGTGATTTAAAGACTTCTTGATTTTTCTTTTTAGTAGGAAAATTAAATGCTATATGAGTTGAGGTTGATTTCAATTCTTTTGTGATATCATTCGAATAAACTAGTTCACTAATTCCCCAATATTTTAGATATCCATCAAGAATTCTTTGTTGAGCTATTGGTTTCCATACTGCAGTTTCATAAGCAATAAAGTCATCATTTTTTTTAGTCATATAATGAAAATAGGCTTTGTCTCCCAATTCCCATTCAAGTCCTCTCCAGCCCGTAGTGGTTACAAGTTTATAGGTTCTACTTCTCATTTCTTTAACAATTCCTTTGCTTGAAAGTCTCTTATCTGTTGATTTTTTACTTTTTCCTTTGAAAACTTTATAAGATAGTTTTTCCCAATCAGATACTGACATTGCCATCTTTTCTTGTTCAGCATTACTTCTTATCATTACGAAGTACTCAGCCCAACCTTCATCTCCTTCTCTAGGCGTTCTTTTCCATACTGACCATTGTGTAATGAGTCCTCGAGCAACCGCAGCTTCATTTACTTTTTGCCAATTCGCTTCCATTTTTAAATAAGCGTCTTCTTTTCCTTCTTCAAGAACCATTGCCAAAATTACTGTTGACTGTCCATAAGAATGAAGTCCAATAATAAAAGTAAATACAAATAATAATTTTTTCATTTTTAAATTAATTTATGATTAATAATATTCAAATATAATAAATCCCGAAATTCACTAAAGATGATATGACTTTGATTTAAGAAATCCCGTTTAAATCTTAATGCACCAATTAGAGTCTAATTTGTTTGAACCTAATATCTTTGCTATTCAAATTTTACTATTAAAAACTTATTATGAATAGCCATCTATCCATAAGGTCAGGTAATCCTGTTCTTTCAAAAAAAACTTTCAATAACACCATTTCTGGTGATAATAAAATGACTATTGAGGGGACTGTAAATAAAACAGCAATAAGTCTTTTCCTGCTTATAGGTGCAGGCTATTTAACTTTTAATACAATCAATCCCGTCTTGCTAATTGGATGTGGAATAGGGGGTTTTGTTTTTGCTATTATTACTTTTTTTAAAAAAGAATGGGCTCCAGTTACTGTCCCTATTTATGCAATACTGGAGGGTGCTATGTTGGGAGGGATATCTTATATGTACAACTCTTTATATGATGGCATTGTAACAAATGCTATCCTTTTAACGGTTGGGATATTAGTTTCATTATTAATTGTTTATCGGTCTGGCTATATAAAAGCTACTGAAAATTTTAAACTTGGAATATTTGCTGCAACAGGAGGTATTGCTATAATATACATGGTAAACTTTATAATGGGCTTTTTTGGTTCAGGTCTTGGTGTTATGAGCATAAATAATGCATCTCCATTTAGTATTGGATTTAGTATTGTTGTAGTAGTAATAGCTGCTCTAAATTTAGTTTTAGATTTTGATTTTATAGAGGAGGGTGCTGAAAAAGGTGCTCCAAAATATATGGAATGGTATGGAGCTTT
>Ga0209711_10001901_pt1 | contig 19634 bp, 17 predicted proteins | sample ArcticOcean_MG_C_7_FD_187441 | JGI IMG/M metagenome (GOLD analysis project Ga0209711, IMG submission 187441) | Marine microbial communities from western Arctic Ocean - ArcticOcean_MG_CB11_88 (SPAdes) (version 2) | ecosystem: Environmental > Aquatic > Marine > Oceanic | place: Arctic Ocean... | reverse complement strand
ATCAGCGTTGAATTAGGTTCAATCTTTAACAGGGCAATCGTGAGGCGAGGTATGACTAAAGTTGGTTTTATAGGACTGGGAAACGTGGGGGCAAAGCTTGCGGCAACCCTACAACGCAATCAGGTTGATCTGTGGGTACACGATATCGATCCCGCGCAGGCAGCGCCCTTTCTTGCGCAGGGTGCGGCTTGGGCCGACAGTCCAGCGGAAATGGCCCGGCAAGTCGATGTGGTGATGACCTGCTTGCCATCGCCTAAAGCCAGTGCAACGGTGATGGAGGCAGACAACGGCATTCTTCAGGGCTTGTCAGCCGGCAAGATCTGGATCGAGATGAGTACAACCGATGAGGCTGAGGTGCGCCGGCTGGCGGTTTTGGTTGAGGCGCTGGGGGCCCAAGCGGCGGACTGCCCGGTCTCCGGGGGGTGCCATCGAGCCGCAACGGGCAATATCGCCATTCTCGCGGGTTGTGAGCGCAACACGTTCGACGCGATCTTGCCGATCCTATCCATTTTGGGGCGGGAAATTCTTCATGTCGGCGCCTTGGGTTCGGCTTCAACCATCAAGGTGGTGACCAATTATCTTGCCACGGCCAATCTCGTGTCGTTGTGCGAAGCGCTTACCGTTTCGAAAGCGGCGGGCTTAGATCTTGGTCTAGCCTATGAAGCCATTAGAATCTCCTCAGGCAACTCCTTCGTTCATGAAACCGAGAGTCAGGTTATCCTTAACGGCAGCCGAGACATTAACTTTACGATGGACCTGGTGCTCAAAGACGTGGGTTTGTTTCAGGAAATTGCCGAGCGTAATGGTATTGAACTTGAGCTCTCGCCCTTGCTGCTGGACATCTTTCGCGACGGTCAGACGAAATACGGTCCTCGGGAATGGTCGCCCAATATTATCAGGCGGTTGGAAGATGCATCGGGTTTGGCCATTTTAGCGGACGGCTTTCCAGCCGAAATGACCGATGATCAGCCGGAAGAACGCGGTGCTGAAGTGATGCGGCCTTAGTCTTTGCTAATTTTGTACCAAGGCACTGCGAACTCCATGATGGGGTCGAGGTTTTTAACCGAGGCGCTCATGACCCGAAAATTCACGTAGTGCATGGGCATAAAACTGCCGCCTTCTTCATACAAGAGCTCCTGGGCTTGCCAGTACAGGGCTTTGCGCTGCTCAAAGTCGAGCTCGGCTCTGGCCGCATCCAGCAGGGCATCAAAGTCGGGACGATTCCAGTAGGTCTCGTTCCAAACCCCGCCAGACCGATACAATTCGTTTAAAAACTGATCAGCGGGGCGATGGCCCCAATAGCCCATACAGGCCGCCTTGGTCAGCCAGACATCACCGTAGTAACCATCGGCGGGTGCTAAAACGATATTCACTTTGACGCCGATTTCAGACAGTTGCTTTTGGTAGACCTCAACAATATTCACGCCCATGGCAAAGAGCGTGGTGGTGTAGAGATCAAACGTTAAGGGGTTGTCGTCGTTATAGCCTGCCTCGGCAAGCAGTTGTCTTGCGCGCGGCTGATCTTGCTTGCATTCACCGGGCCATCGATAGCGATCCCCGGGCCAAACGGGTTGGTCACAGGCAACCGTTGCGCCGCCATGACCGACGGCGGTGTCGATGAGACTTTGACGATCAATGGCAATGCGCAGGGCTTTGCGAACGCGGACATCATCAAACGGCGGGGTGTCGGTTCGAAACACAATGGGGTTCATGTCGCCCGTTGGAAAGCGCTGCAAGCTAAAGCGGGCATTACCCCGAAAAAGGGCTTCGAGCCTTGGGCTGACCCGCTCGATCATATCGAGTTGGCCAGAAAGAAAGGCCTGCATCCGAGCGTTGGCATCGCTGACGGCAATGATTTCGATCCCGTCGAGCCCCGGTGGGCCTAGAAAATAATTGGGATTGGCCACCAGTTTGGTGACGCCTTCGGGATCCAACTCTGAAAGCATAAAGGGGCCGGTGCCAATGCCGCGCTCGCGAATCATGAGGCCGGCATCTTGTGGAATAATGCGGGCTCGGTAATCCATGAGCAGGACGGGAAAATCGGCGTGTGCGGCTTTAAGATGCAGATCAACGGTGTGCGGATCAATCACTGCAACGTGATCGATGATGCCAAGGGTGGAGATAAGGGGGGAATCAATCACGGGGTCGAGCATGAAGCCCATGGAATAGGCGACGTCTTCGGCATCAAAGGTTGAGCCATCGTGAAAGGTGACATTTTTTCGAAGATTGAAGCGCCAGATGGTTGCGGTCTCGTTGCCGGACCAGGATTCAGCGAGGTCCGGTGACGGCTTGTCTTCGGTGTCGGGCCGAACAAGTCGGCTGTACAGAAAGTAAATGGTTGGGGTAAATCGATTCGGATCATACGGGTTTAAATTTTCAGCGCCCCCATATTCCATGGCATGGGAGGTCCGAAAGGTGCCGCCGGCTGTTGCCGCCGCCGACATTAAGGTCGCCAGAAGGAAGGCCGTTACTGATAGTATGGCGTTGCGCAAAGATCGCTTACCCCGTTAAAAGTTTTAATCTTGAAAGAGTCTAGCATGGCGCGGCAAGGCTCAAAGCATAGGACCCACAGGATGATATTCAGGTTTGCTAGCAGCATTAATCGACCGCCCTTAGCGTTAATCTTCATTGGCCTTTTGAGCCTGCCGAGCTTTGCTGAAGAGGTTGTGCCGGCGCAGGCGGTTGGGATCTCGGCCGAGCGCTTAAAGCGGGTGGACGCGTTGTCGCAGCGCTACGTCGGCGAAGGCCGGGTCGCGGGCATGGTGACGCTGGTGTCCCGACACGGCAAGCTGGTACAGGCTCGGGCTGAGGGCGCCTTGGGAATGGATAACCCCTTGCCGATGCAGATCGACACCCTGTTCCGCATTTACTCGATGACCAAAGCGGTGACCGCAGTGGCCGCGTTAATCCTCTACGAAGAAGGCGCGTTTCACTTGGATGACCCCGTCGAGAAATTTTTGCCGGCGCTGGCGGGTCTGCAAGTCGACGATGATGGCGTGTTGCGCGATGTCAAAGTGCCCATGACGATGCACCATTTGTTTACCCACATGGCGGGATTGAGTTATGGCTATGGGGATGCCGAGCACACCGCTCGAATTAAAGCACTGGATTTAGCCGGCAGCCCCGACACGGCAACCTATATCAAGCGACTAGCAAAGCTGCCGCTCAAGCATGATCCGGGTGCGGGCTGGCGATATGGGTTTGCAACCGATGTTTTAGGTGCCGTTGTTGAGGCGATCTCTGGGCAACGCTTGGGGGCCTTTATGGCCGAGCGAATCTTTGCGCGACTCGGAATGACCGACACGTTTTTTGAAGTGCCCGAGGACAAATTGCACCGGCTTGCGTCCAACCATTTTTGGAATAAAGGTGCCAATACAATGGCCGTGGTTTCGGGACTGCCGTTTGAGCCGGGATACCGGGTCTCGAAGTTCGATGCCGGTGGCGCGGGTTTGATCTCAACGGCGGGCGATTATTTAAAGTTTCTAGAGATGCTCCGCCGGGGCGGTGAAATTGATGGTGAGTGGCTCCTGAGCCCAAAGCTGTTGAAATACATGACCCAGGATCACCTGCCAAAATCCATCACGGACGCCAATATCGGCCAGGATCATGACCGAAATTTGGGTCTTGGGGGCGGGCATGGATTGGGAATCGGCGTCTATATCGATCCGGTCCGGCGAGGCGTCTTGTCCTCAAAAGGGGAGTTGGATTGGGGCGGCGCGGCCGGCACAGTGTATTGGCTGGACCCAGTTGAAGACCTGATTGTGATTGGGATGACTCAACTGTTTGCCTCACCTTGGCGGTTGCGTGATGACTTATCGGTCGCAACCTATCAGTCGTTAACGGTCACGCTTGAGTGATGCATTTGTTGTCGAGGACTTAAAAATGAGAAACTCATACTGGTTTAGCCCAACTGCAAGTGATTGCCCATGACAGACAGTGACACAGGCGCCTATCAAGCCGCGTTTGAACACGTTCAACGGTTACTAAACCAAGGCGCGTTTGAACAAGCGCTCGAGCAAGTGGACCTCATCTTAGAAGTGCATCCAAGAGATGCGAAAAGCAACTATGCCCGGGCTGTCATTTTGCGCAGACTCGGTCAGCACGACGCGTCTGTTGCGCTGCTGGCAACCTTAGTACAGGGCACGCAAGGCGTGCCAGCCGTTTACGAAGAATACGGTCAGGCCCTGCATGCCGTTGGCCGGATTGACGAGGCCATCGGGGCGCTAAGAACCGCCGTTGATCTGAATCCGAAGTCAGCGAGCAGTTGGCGGCTCTTGGGGGAATCCTTGCACAGCGAAGGCGAGGCAGAGGAGGCCGAAGCCGCAATCCGTCAAGCCATGGCGGCGACTCATGTCCATCCTGGCATTATTAAAGCGTTGGGCCTGGTGCAGCAGGAGCAGTTTGGCATGGCTGAAGGCATCTGCCGGGACTATCTGCAGCGCAATCCGCAGGATGTGTCGGTAATTCGGTTACTCGCTGAAATCGGCATCAAGTTGGGTATTAAGGGCGATCCAGAGATCTTGCTTGAAGATTGCCTGCGCATGGCGCCGGATTTTCATCTAGCCCGCAATACCTACGCCAGTGCGTTGGGGCAAGCTCAGAAGTATGAAGAAGCGCTGGCCGAGATCGCGCATCTTGAAAAGGTGGATCCCAAGAATCTCTCGCACAGCATTCTTGCGGCCTCGATCGAAGTCATGGTGGGTAACTATGATGCTGCGGTCGAGCGCTATGGCTTTTTGTGCGAACGCTTTCCGCGCCATGCGCAACTTCACAATAGCGCCGGTCACGCATTAAAAACTGTGGGCCGGCAAGAAGAGGCGATCGCGGCCTATCGTCGTGCGATCACCGTCAATGAAACTATGGGTGAAACCTACTGGAACTTGGCGAACTTGAAGACGTTTCGGTTTGATGCCGTGGAAGTCGAGCGAATGCGGGCGTTGATCGCTGAGGATGACATCAGCGATCGGGATAATTTCCACCTCTGCTTTGCCTTGGGTAAGGGCCTGGAAGATCGCGCCGAGTACGCCGAGTCCTTTCGCTATTATGCCTTGGGCAATGACCGTAAGGTCGTGCAAGAAGGCTACGTTGCAGATGAAACCACGGCCGAAACCGATGCATTGATTGGTCAATGTAAGGCGCCGCTGTTCAAATCTAAAGCCGGGATGGGGGATCCTGCACCGGATCCAATCTTTATCGTCGGTTTACCTCGGTCTGGATCAACCCTGCTGGAACAGATCCTCGCCAGCCATTCGATGGTCGATGGCACCTCCGAATTGCGAGAAATGGTGGCGATTGCGCGCCGCTTGGGTGGTAAGCGTAACCGGGCGGATGTCTCAGCCTACCCGGGTATCCTTTCAGATTTGACCGCGCAGCAATGCTTAGAGCTCGGGCAAGAATATTTGTCTCGAACCCAGGTTCAGCGCGGTGATGCCCCATTCTTTATCGATAAGATGCCGAACAATTTCCAGCATGTGGGCTTGATTCAACTTATTTTACCCAACGCTAAAATTATCGATGCGCGCCGCCACCCGATGGCAACCTGTTTTAGCGGTTACAAGCAGTTGTTTGCCGCGGGGCAGACCTTCACCTATGGCCAGGAAAATATAGCGCGATACTTTAGCGACTATGCGCGCCTGATGACGCACTGGGATGCGGTACTGCCGGGCCGCGTTTTAAGGGTGAAGTATGAGTCGGTGATTCACAACGTTGAAGGCGAGGTCCGTCGAATGTTGGATTATTGTGGCCTGCCGTTTGAGCCGGCGTGCCTTGCCTTTCATGAAACCCAGCGGGCGGTAAGGACCGCGAGTTCCGAGCAGGTTCGCCAACCGATCTACACTGATGCGGTTGAACAGTGGCAGCACTACGCGCCGTTCCTTGCACCCATGCAGGCAGAATTAGCCCACTGGGTCCTTGATCACGAGAAAATCTAGGTGGTTTTTGCTCGGGTCTATCTTTTCCCGAAACCGCTCGATTTGTATCCTGTAGTCAAGCATGCAATGATCTACCGCTTCAAATAGTCCAGTGTCCCAGTGCTTGCAGCTTTGTTGCGATGATTTTGGTGGTCTATATTTTGGTATTCACAGAGTAAAAACTCATAAAAAGGTGATTGAAATGAGAAAGTATTCAACGTGTAAAACGCAGTTTGTTGTAAAACCGCTTGTGCTGGCCGTTGCGGCTTTGAGCACGGTTGGGGGACAAGCCGCGCTTGCAGAAGAAAAGCAATATGCGATGGAAGAAGTGATCGTATCGGCGACGCGGCGCAACGAGAGTGTGCAGGACGTGCCAATCAGCATTGATGTCTTGGGTGAAGGCGAGTTGGAAAATAACGGTGTGGGCGATTTAGAAGATTTTGCTCATCTCATCGCGTCAATGAACTACGTCACCTTAGGGCCAGGAACCGGTAACGTCTATATGCGCGGTATCTCCAGTGGTGGGGAAAGTCTGCTAGGGGCAACGCCAAACGTTGCCGTTTACATGGATGAGCAACCCGTCACAGCGGTTGGGTCTTTCTTAAATCCACATATCTATGACGTTCAGCGCATTGAAACCCTCGCAGGGCCGCAAGGCACTCTGTATGGCGCCAACGCCCAGGCCGGCAGCATTCGATTCATTACCAATAAGCCAACCCCAGGCGTCTTCTCTGCTGGGTATGATCTTGAGGTGAACTCGGTCGCTCAAGGCGATACGGGGAACCTGGTCGAAGGCTTTGTGAATATCCCGATCGGCGATAAAGCGGCGATTCGGATTGTGGGTTACCGAAAAGATGAAGCCGGTTATATCGACAACGTTGCGGGTACGCATACCTTTGATCTGTCGGGCATTCGAGCGGGTTTAACCGATCCTGCCTTGATCGAAATGGCTGCTGATCAGACGATCGATAATGCCGATTATATTCAAGAAGATTTCAATACGGCGGAAACCACGGGTGGCCGAGTCGCTTTGCGGGTTGATCTAACCGAGAACTGGACGGTGACTGCAAGTGTCATGCGTCAGGAGCTGGCGGCACAAGGCGTTTGGGATCATGACCCCACCGAAGTGGGTGATTTAGAAGTTGTGCGTTTCCAACCCGATACCAATGATGATGAGTGGACCCAGACGGCGCTGGTTGTTGAAGGCAAGATCAATGAGATGTCGTTGACCTATGCGTATTCAGACCTCGATCGGGAATCCTATCAGAATGCGGATTACTCGTTGTACTCGGATCCCAGTAATGGCTCACCCGGTTATGTCGCCAGTTATTATGCGTGTTATGTCGCTTATTTTGGCATCTGCGCTGATCCAACGTTGTTGTATACCGGCGATCAAGAATGGGCCCGTGAAAATCACGAAATTCGTTTGGTTTCAGCCCAAGATCAGCGCGTGCGTTGGATCGTTGGCGCATTCTATGAAGAAGCCAGCCATGACTTTGATTTGGACTGGCACGTGCTGGGGTTAGCCACGATTACGCCTGCAACGAGTGGTGCGGGTACGCCAGCTTTCGTTGAAGGCCCAGATATTTATTGGACCACGAACCAGCTGCGCGGCAATGTTGAGACCGCCTACTTTGGTGAGATCGCCTTCGATATCACGGACGACTTAACGGTTGCTTACAGTACGCGGTATTTCGATTTTGAATCTTCGCTCGTGGGATTTTCCGGTACCATCTGGTGGCCGAGTCGATTTGGACCCCGAGGTAATCCTGAAATCAATAATGATCTTCAGATCGCTGAGTCAGACAGCGTGAATAAGTTTAATGTGGCTTATACCGTAAACGATGATGTGATGGTGTATGGCACCTATTCTGAAGGCTATCGCCCCGGTGGTTTAAACCGTCTGAGTGTCACCGCAATTGCCGGTGCTTACCAAGCAGATATTCTGACGAGCTATGAATTCGGGATGAAAGGCACGTTTGGTGATGGACGGCTCCGGTTGAACGCCGCTTATTACACCCAAGAGTGGGATGATTTTCAGCTGTCTAAGATCGATACCTCTGTCTCCGTACTCACGCTGACGGACAACGTGGGGAATGCCGAGAGCGATGGCCTTGAGATTGAAGGCTCATACCTGATCACGGACAACTGGGACCTTAATTTTGGCTTTTCCTGGATTGATTCCAAGTTAACCGAAAGCTATTGGGTGAACCCAGCGGCTGAGGCCTCGGGTGCGGCGCCCAATGCGCCAGCCGGTAACGAGCTACCACGGGTGCCGGAATTAAAGTGGAACCTATCGTCGCGGTACAACTTTAACATCGGCGGCATGCCAGCCTTTGTTCAGGGCTCTTACACCTCGGTGGGCGAGTCCTATAACTTGTTGTATGACATTGATCCAGTAACGCGAACTCGTAAGAAGCAAGGTGACTACCAGGTTGGTCACATGGCTGTGGGGGTCGAGCGCGATAGCTGGTCTGCTGAGCTTTACGTGAAGAACATCACCGATGAGCGCGGCGAAGTGTTCATTAATGGCGCGACCTATGATCAGCGCGTGACCTCGAACCGACCCCGTACGATTGGTTTGCGGTTCCGCCACAAGTTTGAGTGATCAAACGCGTTAGGACCGTTAAGGCCGATTGCTCTGGGTTAACCCCTAGGCGCGTGTCAGCGTTCGGTCTACAGCAGGTCGGTAGTTCAAACAACCGCGTCTTATGACGCGGTTGTTTTTTATGGGGCAGGGCTTCGCAAAACCCTTCAGCGATTTATCCCTCAGACTTTTTTTCATCCTAACCCTGATAATCCCTGGGACGACATTGGAGGCCGAGATGACCGCAGCGAAAACACTCTTTGTTGTGATGGACGGCATTCCAGCCGATGTGATCGAGCGGGTTGCAACCCCCCATCTCGATCAGATTACGGCCAGTGGCGGTTTTGGCCGTGCCTATGTTGGCGGTGAGATTGGCGGGGCGTCCGAAAGCCCAACCATTTCGGCAGTGGGTTATCAAAGCTTGCTGACCGGTACCTGGGCCAACAAACATCAGGTCTTTAATAACGACGCGGCCTCGCCAGATTATGACTATTGGGATATTTTCCGCATGGCGAAGGCGCACGACCCGAGCCTCTCGACCGCGCTGTTTTCAACTTGGGAGGACAACCGCACCAAGCTGATTGGCGATGGGTTAGCCGCGGCAGGCGGTCATAAGTTGGATTACTATCTCGACGGGCTAGAGCACGATACCCAGCGATTCCCCGATCAGAAGGCCGCGGCCAATATTAAAGCCATTGATGTTTATATTGCCGAGCAGGCCGCTGATTATTTGTTAAACGTGGGCCCAGATCTGAGCTGGGTCTATTTCCAATACACTGATGATGTTGGGCATCAAGCGGGCGACAGTGCCGCGCTGGATGATTCGGTTCGGTTTACCGACGCTTTGGTGGGCCAGCTTTGGGCCTCGATTGAGTCGCGACAAAAGATGCTGGATGAGGACTGGTTGGTTGTGATCACCACAGACCATGGCCGAGACGCCATTAATGGTAAGGGTCATGGCGGCCAGTCAGTAAGAGAGCGCACGACCTGGATCGCCACGAACAGCGGGTGTTTGGCTGATCGCTTCGATGACACGCCAGCCATCGTTGATATTGTGCCCTCAATCCTTGCGCATATGACAATACAGGTGCCCAGTGCGATCCAGCAGGGGCTCGATGGTTCAAGTTTTTTAGATTGCTGAACTCGGTCTTTGATCGGGTGCCGCATTGATAATGCCGCCTTCAAGCGACCCCAGATGAAAGTTAACGCTTTGGGTTTAGACGTGGTTGAATCGCGTCTTGGACGAGCGCTTTAATCGCAAAGGTAAATCATGAACACGTTGAAACACGCCAATATGGTCGCCCAAACCTGGCCTGGGGCTCGATTGAAATCGGCCCGGCGGCTGACCGGTGGCGTCTCGGCTGAGGTTTATGCGCTGGAGGTCGCCGACGACTTGGGCAACGTCACGCGCTTGGTGCTGCGCGAACATGCCCCGGTCCATACGAGCATCTCAGCCGAGCTTGAATACAAGCTATTGAAGGCGTTGCACGGCTTTGGATTGCCGGTACCCGAGCCGCTCCTGTTTGATGCAAGTTGCAGTTTGCTCGCCAATCCCTTCGTGATGATGCGCTTCATTGAAGGGCATAGCGCTATACCGAGCGGCGACGCCTTTGATTACATCGACAAGATGGCAAGCCAGCTGTTCAAGATTCATCAAGTGCCGGTCCAGGGATTGCCGGGTTTGCCGGAACGGGTTGATCCGCGTCCCGCCGTGTTTGACTATCTTCCGGAGGCGTCTGAGTGGATTGGCTTGCGGGCGTCCTTGCGCGCGCTTTCGGATACGCGCTTTGAAGGGGCACCTTGTCTGCTGCATGGTGACTATTGGGCGCAGAATCTGCTGTGGCATAGGGGACAGATCACTGGCGTTTTGGATTGGGAGGACGCCGCCATCGGCGACCCGTTAGCCGATGTTGCCGCGGCAAGTGTTGAGTTGCGGTACTTGTTCGGGCGGCCTGGCCAAGCGCGTTTCATTGCCGCCTATTCGGCATTCAGGCCGGTCGAGGCGCATCGTTTGGCGCTCTGGCAAGTCTATGTTGCCGCGTCAGCGCATCATTTTATGAGTGGGTGGCAATTGCCGCCGGCTGATGAGGCTAATCGGCGCAGGGAGGGGCTTGCCAGTATCCGGGAGGCCGAACGGGTGCTGCGGGCATCAGCATCAATCCCCAGGCCGTCTGATCCTTTTATCGTTTAATCCTAAATCCCATTGGCGCCTCGGGCGAATCCCGCAATGCGCGTTGCGTACTCAACCTCCGAGCCGTTGTCTCTGCGCCAGGCTTTCATCTCGTCAGAGACTGGGCCATAAAGACAGAATCTGGCGCGCTGGGTGCGCTGTAAAATCTGACCCACAGCGCTGCCGCTTGCGAAACGCTCAGAATAAAATTTCATGACGTTATGATTGGCATGGGTTGCCCAAAAGGTGAGCCGTTTTTTGTCCTCGCTGAGGTAGACGTTAGAGCCTAGGGTTCCCAGGTCTTCTTGTTGATTGTGCGCAACCATGAGTTTTGCGATGGCGCGTAGCTCGTCGATCTCACCGTCGGCAATTTGAAGTCCGTATAAGATATCAGTGTGGTCGTCGGTCAGGATGCACTTTTGATGGGATTGGTGGTCGCTGTCGGCAGAAATGCCCGTGCCGACATCATGTTGAGGATGAGATTTTTAAAAGCAGCGTCAGGTTTTAGCTCGGTTTGAATACGAACCCTGCTGAAGGTCTGGCCTTACAGGTCGTGAACTGGCGCCGATGGCGTGATCTGTGCGGTGCGCGAAAATTCAAACAAATGGGTGCGTTAAGCCCAAAACTGCGTTAAATAAAGAGACGAACCGGCGGTAATCGATGGGGTGACGTGCACAGGTTCTGCTTGCTCGTGCGTCCGCCTTGTTAGGATGAAGGTGTTTAGGCCGCTCGGTATACACTTAGCGGCCAATAGGCTGTTCACCAATAGGCCGTTCACCAATAGGCCGTTCAGCAATAGGAGGTAAAAGTAGATGGACCGGCTCATAACGATCGTGCTTATCGGTTTCGTGTTATTTCTGCTGGGTTATTTTGCCAGCAAGGCATCAGTTGATAGACCCAAGCTCGCTAAGGGTCACGCTGAAACCAGGAGCGGCCTCGACGCAGGTGCGGCCACAGCATCGACCGGCATCGATCTCCGTGACCTAGAGGCGATTCCGGTTGAGGCGCTGGCGATGAAACTGGATGCCCGGGTTGCCGCAAAAGAGGCGATCCAGATGGCGCTGAATGAGCGGGAGGATCTTGCCATTGGCGATGAACTCACGATCCAGGGACTTCGAATCAAAATCACTCGAGTCCCGCGTAAAGACCCAGTCGTCACGGGTCGTTATGTTATTGTCTCCGATGAGCGTGATTCGCCTTAGGCGGTAAATGGCTTGGATGCGGTTCCGGTGTGAGGCGCAATTCAAGGTGCATCGCGAGCGGCCTAAGCGAGTAATCAAACTTTCTGGGGATAAGCATCAAATAGCCTGCGGTTTGTCTAGATCGCCGCTTTGGTAGTTGGTTCCGATATTACTTTGTTCAAGTGATCAGAGGTCTCTAGGGTCTTGGACAGTACAGGTTCTCTATCTCAAGGAGATCAGCTGTTGCGCTTTTCGCTTTTAAGTTTTAGAAAATTGGTTCTTTCTAGGCGCGCCTCAAATAACGGATTCTTTGTGCCCAAGAGGCGTACTTGGGTGTAAACGCTCTGCTGTCTTTGTAGGATTGACGCCATACCAAGCTTTGAACGACCGCGAAAATCCCGTTGGGCACGCGTATTGAAGATAATCGGAAATAGAATCTTGGGGTACCCCCTGTTCAAGGAGTAACAAGGCTTGATCCGCCCTCAATTTGGCTTTGATCGCAACAAAACGGTTGCCTTCGTTCGACAGTTTTCGCTTTAGGGTCGCCTCAGAGATACTGTTCAGGGTCGCAATGTCTTTCAGATTACAGGCTGCTTTGTTCTCGAAGGCCTGTGCAACTTGTGCCATGACCAATCTTGTATATTGCAGTGGCTCATCAACTCGATTGGTGTCGTTCAGCAGCGTTTTGCCTAGCAGCTTATACTCTGCGGGATTGCTGAATGGGTTAGCTTGCTCAAGCATCGTGCGGTCAAAGACTAAAGAGAAAGGTAATTTCTTAAAGACCTCGGGTGCAAGGACTGATTTAAGCGGATGCTTTTCGTCGTTGGTGGCTGAGCCAATAGGATCTAAGGGAGAATCTTGGTTGTTTTTACGAACCCTGCGAAGAAAATCGCTAAACTGGTCAATCACGCTCAGGATGTGCTCTTTAACCAGTTGAGATGTCTCCACGTGGAAATGCACATTAATCTCAATCACGTCACTTTTTTCAACAATATTAGCGGTGAAGACATTGTTGTCGATGTTCGCCAGGGCCATGGCATTGCGCGCGCAATCAGTGAAGGTTGGCGCTGTTAAAATATAGAGGGCTCTGACTGTGAAGTTTGCACCTAAGCCGGTCATCTTTAATTGTTCACGCAGTGCTGATATTGCAAAACCTCTTTCGGTGAGTGCGTCGAAAACGGCCTCAACTAAAGTGAGGCTGATGCGGTTGCCGAAACCGGAAGGCGAATTCATTTGTTGGTCTAATGTTGCTGCGATCTTTGCGTGCAGAGGACTGTCGATTAAATAGCCCTGTTTGTGAGCTTCTTGGACCATTAGCACACAGTTATTGCCAAGATGGTGCATTGAGATTTCCTGTTCTATCGAACGATTATTTGCACCGGGTAGTGTAAGGATTTGCAAGCAAGTCCTTCACAAGACAAGCTACGATTATTTTAGTTTTGTCAAAAGGTGTTGTTCTATCGCTCTTTCAGTTTGCTCCGTAATCTTGATGGTTTCGTGTAAATTTTCGAGATCGCGTCGTGTTTTATAAAGGAGTCTAGTGATCGGTTCGATGTTCTCAGAAAACTGACGGCTGAAGTACGATCGATCATTGATCACTATCTCAAACGTGAGCGTTTGACGCTCGTGTTGCGCCTCCTGATATCGAGGCGGGGTAACAGGGCGGTTCATGCAAGCATCTCCGTAATCTATAAACGAAGGCTACACGGTATGCTTGCAGACACATTGTCTTTAAAGATCTTTTAGTGTGTCGCAATGATCTAAAGTTAACATGAAATGAAATTATGTGTAAGTTTTCATTTAAACCACCTCTTTTTGTTCAAAAAGGCTACGGGTCTAGTCGTCATTCGCAAAAGCTTATTGGTTAGTGCAACTTGGTGGGCGCCAGTGTGATATCACGAATTGGACTTGAATCTAATGCGGATGCAGTACAACAGGCACCTCGGATATCCCGCGAATAAAATTATTCGGTAAGCGTACGACGTCTCCCACAATCTCGACCTTTGAAAAACGGGTTTGGATCTCTTCCCAGAGCACCCGCAATTGCATTTCAGCAAGACGGTTGCCCATACAGCGGTGGACGCCAAAGCCAAAGGCCACATGTTGTCGGGCATTGTCTCGATTGATGATGAACTTATCAGCTTCTGGGAAGACCTGCTCGTCACGGTTACCCGAGAGATACCACATAACAACCTTGTCGCCTTTCTTAATCTGTTTGCCGCTCAAGTTATAGTCCTCGAGTGCGGTTCGCCGCATATGAATCACCGGGGTTTGCCAGCGGATCATCTCCGACACCATGTTGGGTATGAGGGCGGCATCTTCGCGTAGCTTTTGATATTCCTGGGGATGCTGATTCAACGCGATCACGCCGCCACTGATGCTGTTGCGGGTTGTGTCGTTGCCGCCCACGATGAGTAGGATGATGTTGCCCAAGAGGCCCATCGGGTCGTTGATCAAATCTTTGGTGGCCTCACCATGCGCCAGCATGGAGATTAAATCGAATTTTGGCGGTTCGGCAGCGCGTTGTTGCCAGAGCTGGTAAAAGGTCATGGCGCATTCTTGCAGGCCGGCTTGTCGCTCGGCCATATCGATTTCGATTCCGGTTACCTGGGGGATGTTGGTGGTGATGTCGGACCAGTAGACCAATTTGCGACGATCCTCATACGGAAAATCAAACAAGGTCGCCAGCATTCTCGCGGTGAGTTCGACCGAGACGCTGTCCACCCAATTAAAGGTTTCCCCTATCGGGAGGTTATCAAGGATGTCGATCACCCGTTCTCTAATCAGGGGCTCCATGGTGGCCAGGTTGGTGGGTGCAACCGATGGGGTGACCGTTTTTCGTTGTTGCTCATGGCGCGGGGGGTCCATGGCAATAAAATTCTCGATCCCCCCGTCTTCTGCTCTGGGTTCGACGATTGAAATGCCTTTGGCTTCAGAGGAGAAAACGGCGTGGTTGGTGTCGACCGCTTTGATGTCGGCATGGGTCGTGACGGACCAGTAAGGGCCGTTGGGGCTGTCCTTGCAGTAGTGAACGGGGTCTTCTTTGCGCAACCGCGCAAACCAGTCTTGCCAATTATCGTCCCGAAACCGTTCTGGGCGGCTGACATCAATATCTTCAAGGGCTTGGCTCATCGCATCTGCTGGGTGCGGGGTCGTGCTCATTGGACGTTCCTTTTAATCGGCTGTCGTAACCTATGCTGTGGATCGGCAGTAGTCAAATCGTTAACCTTGAGGCGGCGGCTCGACGCAGGGCTAGACGCCCCGTTTTTCGGGTGGTCGGCGTCGTGATCGAGTGGATTGGTGACCGAGAACCTAGGGCAGGTGAAGGGGTATGGGGTTGTTTTAGCGTGGTGATAACGAGCGTTGAGATGCTTGTGTTGGTTGCCCCGTATCCGAGGGGTTACATCGGCCACGTCATGGCGCATCTTTGTTTCGACAAATCGGTCGTGTGCTTTGCGTTGTTCCGTAACCGGTCCTGATTATTCGGAGAACGAGGCGAGGGTGCTTGCTAGGACCGGATCCTTGCAGAATTCGCCCAAGGCATTAAAATTTTGCGCCCATTTCCTTTCGATAGCAGGCAACGGGTTAGCGATGGCGCAGCCTCACCAAGCGCTGTACAGCGCTATACGGGTTGATCCTTGGGGGCTAAGCTCAAGCGTTCACTGCAAAGCTAGGAGAGCATGATGATGGTTAAGCTGTTGCGACAAGTAGGCTACTGCTTAATCTGGGCAGATCTGTTTTTAGTGTTCTTGGCCGGGCATGCGGTGTTGGTTGATCCAGCAGCGAGTGCGACCCAATATCTCCAAGAGTATTTCTTTGCAGGGTTTGTCTTGGTGGAATGGGTGCGCGATTGGGGTTGGTTCTTTGATTTCTTTCTGGGGTATTTTGTTGCGTTACCGGCAGCCGCTTTTTTCTTAATTCGCTTTACCGGCTCCACGCTGATCGGTGTGCTGCTGGTACGTTGGACTAGCGCACGAATGCGGTCGGATTAGTCGGGCTGTTGTCCGGGCTTGAAGTCATCCGGGCACGGGATAAGCAACTTATCAATAGGCTCACAGCTGGTTTTATATTATGTTTAGGGCTGCAGGGGTCGAGGCCTCAGCGATGCGTTTGCGATGTTGGCCTTATCAGTTGTGCCATAGCCAGACGTGGTATCAAAGTAACAAGCGTTCAATTCATTAAGAGGAATACGAAATGGAAATTGCCGGAAGTAGTGGTTTGTTTGTTGGTGGCGCCTCGGGGATGTGTCGCGCAACGGCCGTGAAATTTGCAGAGAAGGGCGGTAAAGTCGCCATTTTAGACCTAGAGCAGTCCGATGGGGCGAGCGTCGCTGAGTCTTTGGGTGGGCAGTTCTATCCCTGCAATGTGATGGATTACGAGGGCATGGAAGCGGTTATGGCAACCGCGATCGGTGAGTTAGGCAGTTTGCATTTTATGGTGAATACCGCTGGCGGGGGTGGTGCACAACGAACGATCAAGAAGGATGGCACGCGCCACGCGTTGTCGGACTTCCGGCGCATCATCGATCTGAACCTGATTGCCTCGTTTAATATTAATTCGATTGCGGCGCAGCATATGGCAACGAACGAGCCCAATGCCGATGGTGAACGTGGCGTCATGATCAATACGGCGTCGATTGCGGCCTTTGAAGGCCAAATTGGGCAGGTGGCTTATACGGCTGCGAAAGGCGGCATCGCTGCCATGACGCTGACGATGGCGCGGGATCTTGGCACCCACGGCATTCGCTGCATGACGATTGCGCCCAGTTTGTTCGATACGGGTTTGACCGCGGGGATCCCTGATGAAGGCGCGTTGCAGTTAACCAAAGATGCGGCCTTTCCAAAGCGGATGGGCCGGCCACAGGAGTTTGCTGTGATGGCGATCGCGATCTTTGAGTCGGCCATGATGAATGGCTCGACCTTGCGCGTGGATGGCGGCCAACGATTTGCACCGCGTTAGCCTATAGCGCACCTGCATAACGAAGAAGGGGCCCAATTAGTTGGGCCCTTTTGGTTTATGAAACAGCTTGTTGAGACGTGGGCGCGGGCCAAAAGCCTTCTGGCCGCGCCACAGGCGTTAGTTCCCGGCGAGCGGCGAGATGTGCGTGTGCATGATCCGCCACCCGGATTTTTCTTTGACCAATACCAGGGTGACCCAAGTGGGTGGGCTCATGTCAGAAGGCTTGTTGTGGGGATACACATGCCACCAGCGCAGGAAACTCGCAACGGCCGTCTTACCGTGAATCGACACCACGGGATCTTCGATCATGGTGACAAAATTGGTTTTGCCGCCATTGAGAGACTCACCGGCCTTGCGGCCGGTAATTTGATTGGCCATGTTCTTCGCTTCGTCGGTTTGACGAATCCCCCCCGAGATATAAATGCGATCCGGGTGCATGAGTTTTGCTTGTGCGGCGAGGTCATTTTCCAAATCGCCATACTGTTGAACCACCTTCGTAACATCACTGACATCATCGGCCAGCGTGTTGATGCTAAACAGCAGTCCGGCCAGTATTAAAATTGCGGTAATGGTGTTGAATTTCATGGTTTGATTCCTTGCTTTTCAAGCAGCGTAGCACGGGGGCTGAGAGGGGTCATGGATTGTTCGGTTTCGGTTCAGCAGTCTGCGCATCACTTAAAGGGCCCGGTGGGCCTGAGTGAGGTTGCGGCTGCGTTCCCTTGCATAAGGCTGTGTCATTCTGGATTGTTTATTGCTGTGACGATCAACCAGGTTTGGGACGCGTCGCTGCGATATCAACTAAATTGGCTTCCCTATCGCGGTAAGAGGGGAGGCGCTGGATCGACCCTCACGGCAATGAAAGGGCTTAGGGCTTGGCCAATTCCATCCCGTCCGAGACGGCGTTGGCAACCGTGCCGTAGACTACTTCCCAAGCCTCTTTGAGTTCGGGTGTCAGGCGGGGACCCAGCAGGTCAGCGAGTGCTTGGATAATGCATTCGCCAACATGATCAAAGGATTCGTTTTTGACCACACCGTAGTGCGCATGACGCCGGCCCAGTTCGCGCAGGCCCGAGAGGGAATCGCCTGGACGTGCAGCATTGACCACTGTCGCCTCGATCATATTCATGAGGGTCACGGATTGCGCGTCGAGGTCGTCGGGAAAAAGCGGGCGGTAATCTGGATAACGTTCAAATAAAAGCTGGTAGAAATGCAGTCCAACTTCACGTCTGTGCGGCAGGATGTCTGCTAGAGACTGCTGAACCAGCAAGAGCGTGTTGTCCTCTGCCAACCCCGTAACGGGATAGAGCTTGATGAGCTCGTCCTTGCCACGAAGTGGGACATCCTGAGAGGGCTCAACCACAAATGCGTTGGGTGCCTGATCGAACACTGCCGAAGAAATGAGGAGGTTAGCCTCAAAATTTTTGGTCATAGCCTCGATACGCGCAGCCGCATTGACGGTGTCGCCGAGGAGTGAAAAGCTGCGGTGAGATGGATGCCCTACCAGGCCGACAACACAGGGGCCGTAGTGGATCCCAACGCCAATCTGAAAATCGAGCTGAAAATCATCACCAAGCCTTTTTGTGAGGCGGGCCGCGGTGTCTTGGATATTGAGTCCAGCCCGGACGGCATTACGACAGATGCGGCCCGGTTGATTGTCTGAGAGTCCGAACACGGCCATGATGCCGTCACCCATGTATTTGTCAATGAAACCGTCATTTTGAAGAATGGCTTCAGAGCATTCTGTGGCGTAGCTGTTGACGATATACATAATGTCGTGGGGCAACATGCCCTCACTAATGCCGGTAAAGTTTCTTAGATCACAGAACATGACGGCAAGGTGCTGTTCTTTTCCAGCAGGCTGGTCTGATTCTTCAAGATTGAAGGTGAAGACGTCTGAGCGATGCTGAACCAGTGGCCTAATTGCAACGTCGCCAAGGACCTTGGTCTGGCAAGCGAGGCGGGTGTCGTCACCCCAGCCTTTGCGGGCTCCAACGGCTTCCTCGGCTGGTGTTCGCAGGCCAACTGTTGAGAGTCCGTCAACGATTTGGACGCGACAGGTCGTGCAGCGCGCGTTACCACCGCACTCCGACATATGCGGCATTTTGGCCGCAATGGCGGCTTCGAGGATGGTTTGCCCTTCGACAGCATCGATTGTTCTACTGTCCATATAGCGTATTTTTGGCATGGCTCAGGGTACGCCGCCAAAGAGAAAGGGGCAAGCGGAAGGCCAATCTATATCGAACAAAGGTAAAGCTGCCTTTGGAAATTAAAGTCGCAAGGTTCATAGAACGATGGGCGTTGGGCATGATGCGAATATCACAGAACGGTAGACAACTGCTCAATCAAAACCTTACGTTGAGGTCAATGACGCTTTCTTCGAGGATTACGGCTGACGTGCCCTTCTGGCACAAGTCGGTACCGAAAGCCGAGCAGTCACCTTTTTGCAGGATCGCTGCCGCGTGGTGACGTGGCCCCATCATTTCGATGCGCCCGTAGATCAGGCATACTCTCTGAAGCACCTCTAAGTCGAGCAGGATTGAGCGGTTTAGGGTGCTTTGATTCTTTGTTTAGTGAGGTGTGTGGTTGAAAAAGTTTAAATTTTGTCCGATGTGCGCGGCGTCCTTAGTCGAGCGTCGAAAGGATCGTATCGAGTGTTCCGCGTCCTGCGGGTTTGTGAACTACGACAATCCGACACCGGTCGCGGCGGTTGTGGTGGAGTTCGAGGGCAAAATTGTTCTGGCGCACAACCGGTCTTGGCCGGGCACGTTTAACGGCTTGATTACGGGCTTTGTGGATCATGCCGAGGGTGCCGCCGAATGCGCCGTACG
>Ga0209711_10001898_pt1 | contig 19650 bp, 26 predicted proteins | sample ArcticOcean_MG_C_7_FD_187441 | JGI IMG/M metagenome (GOLD analysis project Ga0209711, IMG submission 187441) | Marine microbial communities from western Arctic Ocean - ArcticOcean_MG_CB11_88 (SPAdes) (version 2) | ecosystem: Environmental > Aquatic > Marine > Oceanic | place: Arctic Ocean... | reverse complement strand
AAGGCGTCGGAGGTGCGGAAAACGCGCCTCGCCCCCAAGAGGCCCGAGGGGCCCGAGCACGCCAAGAAGATGCCCCGCGGCGGAGGCGGCGGCGGCGGCGGCGGCGGCGGCGGCGGCGGCGGCGGCACCTCGTCGCCCCGGCCGAAGATGGGGCGCCCGTTGGACCCGCGCGACAGGGAGACCAACGACAAGGAGATGGAGACTCTTCTCGCTAAGATTGCGAAGAACAAGGAGCGCGAGAAGATCCGCAAGGCCCTCGAGGAGGAGGCCAAGGCGGCCGGCGACGAGGTCGGGGACGGCGACGAGGACGGCGACGAGGACGAGGACGAGTCCTCGTCCGACGACTACTCGTAGGTACTTCTCTCGCTACCGGGAGAAGGGCGTGCGAGTGCGGGGAGAGATGAGCTAATACTGCGCTGGAATTGTGTCATTAATTAAATACCTAATCAATCAATAATTAATTAAATTATTAGCTCATACTGTGCTGTCGTCGATAAATTAATTAATTGTTACAATACTAATCAATTATTTGTAACAATAATAATTAATTTTAAGCGCAGCACTACAAGAACAGAGCCGCGATTTCTTTTTTTTTTCGTCACTCAAAATGTATTGACCAATCAATTGCACGAGGATAGCATTTTTTTTCGCCATTCCAAAAAAAGTATTGGCTAATACTACGCTGGAATTGTGTCATTAATTAAATACCTAATCAATCAATAATTAATTAATTAAATTATTAGCTCATACTGTGCTGTCGTCGATAAATTAATTAATTGTTACAATACTAATCAATTATTTGTAACAATAATAATTAATTTTAAGCGCAGCACTACAAGAACAGAGCCGCGATTTCTTTTTCGTCACTCAAAATGTATTGACCAATCAATTACACGAGGATAGCATTTTTTTTCGCCATTCCAAAAAAAAGTATTGGCCAATACGCGATTTACATTTGAGACGATGCCGGTGACGTGCCGACGCCGAGCCGTTTTTGCGTCCGGCCATTCGGCCCCCCGGCTGGCCGAAGTGATTGCTTGGTCCGCTCGATTCGCGCATGGTTATGACCGAACACAGCGCTCTGGTCCACAGCCCCCCTCTCAGTCTGACGGGGCTGTACAAGCCGACGATTTCGTCGGCCGCTGGACGAGAATTATAAAAGATTACGGCAGCTCCTGAGCAGATGGGGGGTGTCCTGCGCGTTCTGGCTGCCCTCGTATAGTGCGGAACGAGCGCGCCTAACTACAGTGCCTAAGCAGCCCGTCGGCAGCTGTGCTGCAATCGGCCGCGTCTCTCGGCGCCTCTCGGCGGCTGCTTCCTCACTCTTCCTAACAGTCACACAGAAGCACCTTTTGTTCCACCTATCGAGCGAAACGCACCAATGGCAAACCCATCGGGCCAGTTATCGGAGCTCAATTCGAAGCACCTTCACACAGGAGACGGGCAAACTGTGCAGATCAGTGAAGTGCTTTTGTTGGTCAAAGAGTTGGTGCGGACATCGGAACAGACCCGCCTTCACGCCACGACCTTGGAGAACGTGGTTACTCGTGTGGTGGAGAACATGGAACGCGATGGAAAGGACAAGGACGACGAGGACAAGGACGACGAGGACAAGGACGACGACGAGGACGAGGACAAGGACAAGGACAAGGACAAGGACAAGGACAAGGACAAGGATGAGGACAAAGACAAAGACAAGGACAAGGACAAACGCCCCATTCCCCCCGACATTGACACAAACTTTGGCTCGCCCCACATATATGAATGGGAGAAGCGGGGCGACGGTGAGGCCGATGTGGCCGATGCCGTGGCCGCGGCTATAGCCGAAACCAATGCCGATGACCTTCAATCGCCTGAAATCATTCGCGAGCGCACTCGCCTGGCGACCAAGAAAAAAAACACGCCTCACAAAAAGGTCATCCCGGGGAAGGTCAAAGCGAAGCCGCTCGACCCAGTCTCGGAGTCCTCGGCGGCTCAGTCCTCGTCCTCGGCGGCTCAGTCCTCGTCCTCGGCGGCTCAGTCCTCGTCCTCGGCGGCGGCGCGCACACGGATCCAAGGCCCCCCGATGCGGGTGGCCCAGCCTGGCGCGGGCAAAGCGCATCTGTATGGTCTGATGGAGCAAAAACGCGTGGAGAAGTCGGAGGAGAAATCGGTGGAGAACTCGGAGTCAGAGGACGAGCCGCCGAAGAAAAAGTCGAACAAGTCGGAGCAGGAGAAGAAGTCGGAGAAGTCGGTGGAGAAGTCGGTGGAGAAGTCGGAGGAGAAGTCGGAGAAGTCGGTGGAGAAGTCGGAGGAGAAGTCGGTGGAGAAGTCGGAGGAGAAGTCGGAGGAGAAAAAGTCGAAGAAGTCGGAGGAGAAGTCGGAGGAGAAAAAGTCGAAGAAGTCGGTGGAGAAGTCGGAGGAGAAAAAGTCGAACAAGTCGGTGGAGAAGTCGGAGGAGAAAAAGTCGAAGAAGTCGGAGGAGAAGTCGGAGCCGTCGAGCTTGGACACCGGTGCAGCGGTATGGAGGGACGAGGCCTCGTCCGACGACGAGCCGCCGAAGAAGAAGGGAAGGTACTTGAAAAAGGTGAAAGCGAAACCGAAGGGGAAGGCGAAGATGGGGCGCCCGTTGGACCCGCGCACCAAGGAGCAGAACGAGAAGGAGAAGCAGATGCTTCTGGCGCGAATGGAGAAACTGAAGGAGCGCGAGGTGGTGAGAAAGGACGCGGAAAAGGACGATTCGGGCTCGGCCGACGAGGACGACATGGACGACGATTCGGGCAACGACTCGGACAACGACTCGGGCAACGATTCGGGCAACGACTCGGGCAGCGCCTCGGACAACGACTCGGACAACGACTCGGACAGCGACTCTGATACCTCGCGGGACACCGGCCTGCGCGAGATCCCTTTTCTGGACAGGGGCCCGTGATGGAGGACTAGCGAAACCGTAGGAGTGGTACTTTTAAGCATCTGTAACTAAAAATCAGTCTACCTCTAAAATTATCGCATCGGTTGTGTGGTCCTTGTCGATAACATTGAACACTCGTGGTCGCACTGCAACTGTAGATGACGCGAGATCGTCCCCTGTATAGCTCATCCGAATTTGCATTAATTTAGAATGGACCAAAAGTGAGTTTGTTAGTAATACGGTCAGCGTTGTAGAATCTAAATAACGAACAAACATAATCCAACTAGCACTCCACGCAGTGTTTAATAGGAAAAGCGCAGCACTGCAATTATTCGAAAATTCAAGTTTTGTATTCAAATTTATTAGCCTTTCTTTTATTTCTGGATATTCTTCAATTTGCTCCGTCAGAGAATTTTCCGAAACCTCATCGTCTTCATCCAGATATTCTATCATAAACTGCTCGCGTTTTCCCTGGTACCAGTACAACCTCATGAAGGAAATAAATGTCATCCAATTGACAAAACCAAGCCAATTCCAATCAACCATTTTTTCAGATAAACTACATGTACTGTCTCCGCACAGCTGTGGCACAAAAAGCATCGGGAAACTTGCCATCAATATTTTTATAAACATTACGGACATTGCAAGCCTTGTCTCTAATTTTTCTTTCGTATCTGAATCAATATTCATATTCTTTTTATTACTTACTACAGGGATAATTTTTTTTAATAAATTCAATATACTTCCTACAGTCTTCCTTCGAAGAAGTCTCTTCGCATCTACTCAAAAGAGTATCCAACAAACACCGTTTCTTAAATACTTCATACTGTTTTTCTAAGTCAATATACCAAGTCATTGTGTATACTATTGATTTTTTTGCCGCACAAAAAAATGCGGCACTCAGAACCGGACTCAGAACACCGGAATACATCGACCACAGAAAACTACATCCGTAAGTACGAGAAGGGAAAACCGTGTGACGCCGACGCTTTGAGGCCTGGTGCGGCCGCGGCCGTCGCAGAAGTTCTGGCCGCGGCCGCACCAGGACCCTCGAAGTCATGCCCCCCCCCCCGAGTACCACGCGTGCCACGCGAATCGCCCCGCGATTGCGCTGTCTAGCCGTTCGTCTGTCTCTGTCTCTCTTGTGATCTTGTGACACTGTTTCAGACATGCGTCTACACCGTCCTTGTCCAAATGGGTTATATGCGACACGGTTATTGCTGGTATGGGTGTCACATCGATCACGCGCGAGTCCCCGTTGCTCCTAGACGCCGACCCGGCCGGTACTCGGCCCACTCGGCCCACTCGGCCGACGCATAATGATCCACTCAATGAGCACTGCGCTGCATGATTGGACCGCGTTTCCCCTCCTCTGAGACCGCGCCTGATCGACTTCCATAACTCATGAATCCAACACCTCACTCCTTCCATAGCCGCAGCAGATCATGGCCGCCCCTACCAATCAAGAATCCATAAACGCTGAGATGATTGCCAGCCTCAGCAGCGCGATCCGAAACCTTACGACTGCTCTCGACACCAACACCAAGAGTCGTAATGCTGCTCAATCTGGCGTCGGCAACTTGATAGAGATGCTCAGCATTACATGCAGGAGCATATTGCTCGAAAAGATGGACGACGCGGCTGATCTCTCGGACCGCGAGATGGAGAGCGAGCACCCCTCGGACACCGAGGACCAGAACGAGGAGGACGACCAGGCCGGCGGCAGCCAGGCAGCCGACGGGGACGAGCAGGCCGGCGACGGGGACGAGCAGGCCGGCGACGGGGACGAGCAGGCCGCCGACGTGGACGAGCTGGCCGGCGACGGGGACGAAGCCAGCGCCCATCAGCTTCGCCTGCCCGTGCGCAGGAAGAAGAAGCGGAAGAAGCCGACCGCTGCTCCTTAGATCGTTCCCGATTTCCCGATTTTTATGACTTTGGGGTTTTCTACAAAGTAAAATATATAGAAATAATTAATTATGCATAATTCGCCTGTGCGTGTGAGTATTGGGGATAGAATGTCCAGGTTGAGAAAAATCAAAACACCAGAACAGAAAACCTCTATTCTCGCAGCTCTCAGGCGAAAGGGGAAACTCATCATTAAAAGCTGCCTGACGGAATCTGACTTTTACCTTTTGTGCAATTGTTATTCACTTAAACAGGAATTCAAAGAATTAGGTTACCATTGGGATCGTGAGAAAAAAATGTGGAAAATGTCTATCCCCTCCGTTGAACGTTACATTTCGGAAAAACAACTATTGTTTCAACTCGCCAACGACAAAGACTACAGCGTTTTGGACACTTCGGAAACTTTCCATCTTCCAGCAATTACAATTGTATTTAGTCAGATAGAAAATACCGTACGTGTCGATATATTTAACGCGTGGGAAATAAAAGATGAAATAGCTGTGCTTTCTGATGATTCTACATACGATACAAATACCAAAGCCAGAATACTAAAATACCCTATAGACGAAACTCATACTTCTGAAATTATCATTCAAGACATTAAAAATGCAATGCTCGAATTGGTCCAACTCTTCGGTTCCCCACGAAATTGCATTTTCAAACAAAATTAAATTGGTTTTTATACCCCACTTATGTGGGGGTTGGTTGTTTTTTCGTTTGATTTTCTAACTAAATGTACTCTTCGACAATATATCGGACAATATCTGAGGGTAGGCTCCTACTGAGCACCAATAGAGTAGTTTTGAAGGCTTCTCCCGTTCCAGGACGGTACAGAATCTCCAAACACACTTTTTTGAATCCCAAATCCAAATGTTTCTGCCTTCGCCTCGCGTATTTTTTATCTCTTTTCATCATTTTTCTCCTTTCCTTGATAGCTATCTCGCCAAGATAGGAAAGCTTTTTACCTAGTCGTTGGGCCTGTGAATCATTACACTTGTCTGAATTACAGTCAACCTGCATAATATAAGCAAGCGAGGTTGCCTCACATCCTGCATCAATTATACTATCCATTCTGTTTTTCGTATAAAACTTCAAAAACTCATCAATGGTCCTGCTCTTCTTCATGATGATTTCTCCAATGTGCATCAAACGCTCCCGACTCAGTATCCTACATTCTAACTTGTGCTCTGGCCAATGCGCCCTCTGGCACTCCTTGCTACAGTAGCGATACTTCCGACACGCCCCACATCCTAATAAAATTTCCTTGGATAGGGACCCACATATATCACAGGTCCTCACTTTTTCTGCCAATCTATCTATCTCTTCAAGCAACTCCATCTTTGCTCGTTTCTCTTCAAGCAACTCCATCTTTAACTCCATCTTTTCTCGTTTCTCAATTTCTATATTGTATTTCGCGTCGACGCGATTATACAACTCTTGTCTCAGCCTAATAAGAGTATAATTCTTCATCTTTAGTATAGTTCCACTACTGTGCTTTGTAAATTCCTAAGCCCAATTGATTGTGTAAATTTTATTATTCTAATTCTTAAAAAAAGTGATTTAAATAGACCTCTAGAAACTAGGGGTAATCGAATAGAACTAATTTTAACGATGCCAAGACTTATGTGGCATGAGAACAATGGGTACTGCGGAGAGGCTTCAATTCAAGCTGTTGCGTTGGAGAATGGTATATACATTTCGCAGCTTCAGTGTCGTAGATTCGTTTCGGAGATGACAGGTCAAGAAATTGAGAAAGCCGAGTGTTTGATTCACGAACCGTGGAGTCACGAGGTTGGGATTCAGACTATTCTTTCTCGCCTGGGTGTCAAATTCAATCAATTTCGCAAGCTTTGGAATAGTAGGGCGTTTATTAAGTGGGTGGCGAACAATGCGGATCGCACTATTATATCTGGTTTGATGATGCGAAACGGTGGGTTTCATGAAGATTATGACCATATCGTTCTTATAAAGGGCGTGAAGGAGAACGGGCTGGTCATACACGACCTGATAGATGACCGGGAGATAGTAACGAGTCCGATGAAGGACATACTGTGCGCCCCCAAGTGTTGCGAAGATGGTTGGGAAGACTGCAAAATGAAGAATCAGTATGGTATTCCATCTCGGTCTTGTTATGGATTGGCGCTTCGACCTCTGGCCGAGTGCGTAACCATAGATTTGGGGAGAAACGATGAGCCCAATTTGGTCACGGGAGAGAAGCCTGTGATATACGATGCGACACTATCGGTGCGAGGACACTATGGTCAGTTTTATAATATCTACAGAAGTGATAGAACGTCCATGATGGAGGACAAGAAGTGGAAATTGATAGGTGTAAAACTCGCAATTGGTAACAAGCTATGTGTTCCTATAAAATCTGACTCCCTTGTGGATTTCAAAGTTGAAGCAACTGAATAAAAAACAAAAAAAACCGCTACCAAAATGGTAGCGGAACTTTTTGCTTCGACCTGTCCAAAGATTCGCGTTTTTATACCCCGCAATCGCGGGGGGTTTTGTTTTAATAATTTTTGTTTTAATAACTCGGCGGGAAATTAAGTTTGTCCCCATCGTCGTACCTGCCATCATCATAATAATCGTCATAATAACCATCATTATCCCACCAGTCTTGTGTCAGTCGAACGCCATATTTCTTCGTGCGACACAAGCATATGGCTTCTTTCCTTTTTATCATCAGTTCCGTCCTTTTTATCATCGGTTCCGTGACATTCGCATTTGAGTACTTGTTCGTCACTCTTAGCCCAATCACTTCAAGTGGCAAATAGGCAGATATTTCACATATCATTTCTCCAGGAAGCAAGTCGAAAAAGCACTTCATCTCGGGGGTGGTTTCGACATCCCGGACCTGACAGGGTCCGTAAGCCCTCTCGGCCGACACTTGCTTTCCGCCTCTCGTGAAAGTCCACAGCTTTTTTTTGTAGTCAAATGCCAGGAGACCCGCCTTGCCGCTGCGTGCACGAAGCTCCTTGTTTGCTTTAATACTTTTTTTGTCTTCTTTGAGAAGCTTGATTTTTTCGTTGATTACATCTTCTTCGATAAATGTAGGTGCCCAATCACCACCATCCTGGGCAATTGCGGCTTCGATTGGAGAAGCAAAGTGATCCATAATATACTTTGGATCCAATATATATGAGATTCTATTTTAAGGGCAATAGAAAGTGCAAAAAAAACCACTCTCTCTCCGTTTTTATACCCCACAAGTGTGGGGGGTTATTGTTTATTTTTTGTTTTCTTATCATTCTATTGTCCAAACTCATCCTCAGGTGAACTCTGCAGCTTATTCAGGTGTTGCTCAGGAACTTCGTCACCAGGGCACTTATTCATGTGTTCTTTGGGAACTTCGTCACCCGGTTTGTATACTTTCACAGGGAACCCTGTCCAATCGGGAATGGGGAAATCGGCTTGGATAACCAGATTTTCAAGCCCGACACACGAGCGATCAACCACCATTGTGTAAGATTCGGAAGACGGCATGTTTGAAGTATATTTTCTCACTGTGTTTTTCCTAAACTTTTTTAAAATCTCAATTTTAATATTCCGGATGTTAATCGCCAAATCTCCAAATTCTCGGAGGGTCTCTTCATTACGCATCATACTGAGGAAAGGGACATCGTGGAAAGAATAGGCAATATCAAACACTTGTTTTTAAAATATGCTCTTTATATAAATATGAGTTATTTTGATAAAATATGTAAAAATACATTAATGGACATTGATGTCGTTGTTACTTGGGTCAATTCCAGAAGCCCACAATGGCAAGATGTATACGAAAAAACGGTCGACAAGCCGTTCAAAACGACTAACCGGTTTACACTCAGCAAGGATCCCGAGTGCGAACTAGCGATGTGCCTCAAATGTATTCGCGAAAACATGAAATGGGTTCGCAAAACCTTCGTACTCACAATAGATGGACAGATTCCAAAGTGTCTTAAGAACGAAATCATAGTACACCATTCCCAACTAGGTCTGGCACCTGTTTTCAATTCGCATGCGATTGAAAGTGCTCTGCACAAAATCACTGAAATGTCGGAACACTTTATATACTTAAATGATGATATATTTGTACGCAGAAAGGTAACGCCGTGTCATTTTTTCCGTAACGGCATCCCAATCGTCCGGTTGGGATGGCACCCTCGATTAGTAATGAGAGACAAGGAATGGATAAACCTGCTCAATGCGACTGCGAGGAGACTCGACCTCAAACCCGATGTCGCTCTGTATCATGTTCCCTACGCCACAACCAAACAGATTATGCGGGATGCGGAAAAGTTCTTTGGTAGAGAGTGGTCAAGCACCTCAAGGTGCAAACTAAGACATCAGTGTGAACAGGAGATCGCCCCGATTTATGCCTCCCTACGACTAGCGTTGAAGCGTGAGAAAGCGACTAAAGAGGAAGGAACTTTTGTTTTGCAACACATCTTCGTACAAGATTCAAATTTTGAACTATTGAGACCGTTTATTTTTGGAAACGATATTGTATGTGTTTCGGGATTTTCCGGCTCACGGAGAGAACTCTGTGAGTATCTGACAATCCGTAATAATAGGTTATTGTACATAGTTGTGTTTGTCATGCTTGTTGCAGCGATCATTATATGGCGTGGTCAGAGGTTTGGGACACGCCAAACACGACACTTACTTGCCGCATGTTCGCTTTTATTTTTGTTTTTAAAAAATATGCTCTATATATAATATGAGTTATTTTGATAAAATATTCTTAGATACAACTGATCCCGAAACAAACTACTCTAGATTGGTACGACCCGATGTTGCAGCCAGTATCGTAGCGCACACACTTTTTTATATTGGTTTGGTCTACACAGTTTCTTCGGTATTTAGAATAAAGTTGGCTAATACGACATACATGCGAATACCGCCATTCCTTTTTGTCGTAATGATTTTAGGATACGTCGGTCGCCTTACACGAGTTAAAACACTATACACCGCATTTTTAGAGCGGGGAAACGACAGCGATGAAGCTTACACAAAAAGCACCGCTTTGTTGAGAAACGCGTATTTCACATATTATTTTTTAGGATAAATACCGATCGAATAAATTGAGTAAAAACAACCCCAATATCACAAACCATATACTATATCGAAATGATATGTATGTCCATACGGCTACAAAAATGGCAGCAATTATGTTCTTTCTTGGCATTATTTTATAATAATCTATTTTTCTATTGTATATAAAAATTCCAGAAAGTATCGCGACTATTATATTATTATCCATAGCTTAACCTTAGCACTGATTTTTATTTTGTTATCCTAACCTTAGCACTGATTTTTATTTTGTTTTTTTATTATACTTAGAAACAAACAGGATACCAGATAAAAATGACTTTTCCTGCCATCCCCCACAACTACCTGGACATGTATTTGATAACCCGACGAGGCATAGCTTCAGAAGAACTATGTTTCCTATTCAAGGAGCCATTCCAAAAAGAAGCTAGGAAAATTATCTGGGATCTCAAGAAAAACGTGCCATTCAGACTAAAAGGATACTCACATTCCTACTTCATAATATCCAATGACCCGGCACTTTCTCGTGTTCTCACACACACCACTTGCAGACTCATCAGAACGAGAGAGAATTCCTCCAAGATTATACAATCGTTTTTTCGTCGGTACCGTGCCGCGGCAACACTTCATAACATAAGCTTCGTCTCTAGGAAATGCCACGAATTCTATACTATCGCACCTTCCGATGTATTGGGGGAAATTAAAAAATTCTTTTAGTAATTTTTTATACCTAACTTTTTTTCCGTATTATCATCTATATTTGACCAACCCCTTCAATGGCGTGGTCAGAGGTTTGGGACACGCCCAAAAACCCGATTCATCAATTTCATCCAATGTGTCCTTCGGGGCCTGATACCATTTGCACTCTCCCTGCTTGCGGAGCCGTTTGCTATGCCTAATGTAGTTATTCATTTTTCTCCGTTCTCTGTCTTCGCGATTCTTGGCTTTTCGCATCCCTTCGTCCTGTCTAGTATACTTCGACCGTGCGCGCCCCTTACCCTTCTCGGGCTCCCATTCGACAAGACCCGTCGCTTGTGGCCAATCACGGGTGTACCCACTCATTTGGTTGTCGAAGGGAACAAGCGTCGACTTTCGTTCCTGTTTGGTAGGCCCTAGTATCATTGCGCCTACAGTCGCAAGGTACAATACCATTTTTATTATATCGCTTTTTCTACCTCGCGTCTCGTTGTGTATTTCTCTCTCAGGCCCCTGTTCCATGAGCCATGCCAACCCGGTATCAGAACGATGATGTGCTGTATCAAGTGGCATGGCTCTACACTCCGGACACCGATTGGCGAAGTTTTGTTTCAGAACCTTCTGAGTACATTCTTTGCAATATTTATGCTTTTTTGTCGAACAGGCCCACGAACATTTCTCCGCGACCACTGCATCAAAACATATTCCGCATGTATTTGAATCAGTACTGGATTTAGAAGAAGATGCCCCGAAACGCGCAGCCCCCATTGAATAAAGCGCGTAGGTTTCTTTCGCCGAAAGTAGATTACTTCCCAAATAAAATTGCCCTTTGTTAAATTGAACAACGCTCATAAACTATTATAATTAACTATTATTAAAATTTAAAATTAAAAAGTTAAGAATGAATTCCTCCATGGTGAATGTCTCATATGTCCTTGCCCCGCTACTGCCTAGCGAAATTGTCCGCGAACTCTCCAATTTCCAAATCAATCCCAAACGCGAGAGCATAGACACCCGTACCACGGCAATATGCCAAAACATTCTGGACGGCATCAAAACATTTCGGCAGACTTTGACGAAGAAATATGATTTCCTCTACTATGCCGGCTATTGCCCCCAAGATGACCATCTTCTACAATGTCGTATTCTGGGAGGGATGAGCCAATGGGCCCAGGAGTGTCTTCAGGGAGATGTTCCCCTAGAATGCATCCTCATCATGAACAGGCGATTGTCCCGTATTATGGCGTTTCGCTTCGAAAGTTGGTGGTGCCCATTCTGGGACAGACTTTTTGTCACCTGTTTGTTCGGAGGTGCGTGTATTCATTTCGAATCCAGAATGGAAAACCCAATCTAGAGAGTAAAAACATTTTTTTAAGTACTCCCTTTGAAAATCCCCGCTTTCCAATTTACCCTACCTTTCATATCCTTTTCCTTCAATTTTGCCAGCCGTAATAATTTCTCTTTTGAATGTATTTTCAACAATTCCGCCACCGTAGACGGCGTCCGTTCATTCACCCGCTCTAGTGGCCGACAGGCCTTACCATCTTTATTCCGAGCACCGCACTCTATTTTTTTCCCAGTCTTCAAAAATGCCTCCACTTGTACCCATTCCTCTGTGAACCATCTATTCAAACCCGACTTCGAAGTTTTTTCACCCTTGTACCTGCCACCTCGTTTTTTGTACTCTCGTACAATCCACGAACTCGCATATATACTGGGAAAACGCTCAAACTTGCTTCGCGCCTCCGATAAGACTTTCTCGTACTTTGCCTTATCGACTACCTCGGGCTTCATGTTCCTTTGAACATAGATTTAATTTGTCATACCAACAACTCAATGCTGATATACGATATATACCGTATCAAAAACGGAACCACTATGATGAACAACGCAATCTTCTTCCTCCTCTTGAAAAGTCGTGAGAGCAGAGACTTGTTATCGTATTTCAACATACTTATCGTATTTATTGTTTCGTATGTCAACGTGCTCTCCAACTCTTTAAACGTCGTCAGGTGGTGATGTTGACCCGATATCAGTATGGTCGCCACGGCCATTGCCGATCCGACTACCAATTCCTTTTTTAGTGTATCACCGAACGGTTTCGATCCAAGTCGCAGATTCGGACAACTTCTTATCTTTTTGATAGGTGTAACTATAAATGACGTCATCCTTTACATAGCACTCATCCCTTAATACATATACACCATCTACTTGTCGTATATCAAAGTGTCGAAAGGAGATTACCGTTCTTCAAATGGTGGTATTTTTAAATATTCATACAAGCGTTCTCTTACTATATACATCAAACATGTCTCGGGGTCCCAATCGCTAAACCACCCGTTGTGTGCATTCAACTTTCTCATGTGAGGATTGAATTCATCATAATAATCACTTGCGTCCGTCTTCGTTTTGAAAACCTTGTTCATATAACCTATGTGTTCGCTTTTACCATTGTAGTGCGGAAAATCTTGATGACCCATAACATTGAATTTCTGTACTTCTAATATATACGGCATTATATAATTGAATATTCTTTATATTATATAATTGAATATTCTTTATATTATATTCCGTGTAATCAAAACCCAACTAAACCGTATCGACGTCGCCCATAGTGTATATCATAGTGTGTGGGAGATTGCGAGCAATTCGTTGGTTGTCCGCTGAGTAGAACATGTAGTACACATGGATCTTGTCCGTGTGGGTTTTGGCACGCAACTTCTCTGTCAGCTTGACGTAGATGTTTAGACGTTCCTTTCTTGAACATCGCTTTGTCCCGTCTGGAGGCTTGTAGGAGTCCGGGTTCCAGCGAAGGTTACACATATTGGTTCCACATATCCCCTCTTCCTCATATATCTCACTGATTCGCCGCTCGTCACATGCGTAGCTGCCGTTGGAGTGTTTGTGCTCGTGCTCGTCGCATTCTCCAATTTCAGTGTAACCTACATCAGTGTAGATCTTGTCTGGACGGTAAAGCTGACAGCCGCCCTGGGAACGCAATGACTTGTCACTGGAAAGCAATCCTTCGGTGCCCAAGTGCTCGTCCAGGTAGTCTGACCACACCTTTTCGATGCGGCTATTCTTACCCGTGACTTTCTGATAACAACTCCTGCATATACTGTGCTTCCCTACGTGGTCGGTGTACTCGTTTCGGGAGTTTCTGTTCTTGCAACAGAAGTCACACTCGTGTTTGCCTATATCGTGTACGTTGGCGAGGTGATTTTTGAGGTTGTTTGCGTGCTTAGATTTGTGCTTACAACCCTCTTGGTCGCAGCGATGCCACACCACATCGATGTTGTGTACGTCGGCGAGGTGCGTCTTGAGCCCGCTCGCCCGCTTGAATTGGTTGTTGCAGTTAAACGGCGGAGGGCAGCGATGCCACACCACATCAATATCGTGCGCAAAGGCGAGGTGCGTCTTGAGGTTGGCCGTGTTCTTCGCCTTGTGCTTACAACCCTCTTGGTCGCAGCGATGCCACACCACATCGATGTTGTGCGCGTAGGCGAGGTGCTGCTTGAGGTTGCCCGCCTCCTTGAATCGTTCCATACAACCCTCTTGGTCGCAGTGGTGCCACACCACATCGATGTTGTGCATGTCGGCGAGGTGCCGCTTGAGGGCGCCCGCCTGCTTACATTTGTAGTCGCAACCCTCTTGGTCGCAGCGATGCCACACCACATCAATATCGTGTACGTTGGCGAGGTGCGTCTTGAGGGTGCCCGCCTGCTTGAATTGGTTGTTGCAGTTAAACGGCGGAGGGCAGCGATGCCACACCACATCAATATGCGCAACGGCGAGGTGCTGCTTGAGGTGACTCGCCTGCTTAGTTTCGTACTCGCAGTTAAACGGCGGAGGGCAGCGGTGCCACACCACATCGATGTTGTGTACGTCGGCGAGGTGCTGCTTGAGGTTGCCCCTGCGCTTACATTTGCGGTTACAGTTAAACGGCGGAGGGCAGCGGTGCTGTGCGAATGCTCCTGGTTGATCCATTATTATTAATTAATTATCAATATACCTAGTTCTATTATATTGTTTAAAACTTTAACTGAAAATTCCTGTTCCCGATAGTATTAATAATTAATATCTTCAAGTATAGTAAGTCCATGTCCGTTGTCAAAGTCGTATTTGGAAAGTCAAGAGAGCCTGCCAATTTTTATGTTGGAGGAGAGCAGATCAGTGCCGACACTGCATTCGGAATGTACCGCAATAAGTCCCGCTTTGTGGTCGGTGGCAAAACGCTCGACGTCAATCGGTTCGGGGCAACCCAGGATATTCACGAGGCAGCCAAACAGGGGTTACACAAAGTTGTGGCCAAGTTGGCAGCCAGTGGATTCGACCAGCATGGCCCCCAGTGGGTCGACCTAGACCTCAGGGACGAGCATGGGGCCACCCCCGTGCTCATGGCCGCGTACAACGGCCACCACAAGGCCGTGCGCGTGCTGGCCGACAAGGGCGCGAACCTCGACCTCGCGATGAAGGGCGGGTACACCCCCGTGTTCTTGGCCGCGCAGGAGGGCCACCACGAGGCCGTGCGCGTGCTGGCCAACAAGGGGGCCAACCTCGACCTAAGGGACAAGTTGTGGAACACACCCGTGTACATGGCCGCGGCGGAGGGACACACCAACGTCGTGCGCCTGCTGGCCGACAAGGGAGCGAACCTCGACCTCGCTGACGAGGGCGGGTTCACTCCCGTGTTTGTTGCCGCACAGAACGGCCACCACAAGGTCGTGCGTATGCTGGCCGACAAGGGGGCGAACCTCGACCTCACGCAGTGGGAACGGGCCACCCCGGTGTTGGTCGCCGCACAGAAGGGCCACCACAAGGTCGTGCGCGTGCTGGCCGACAAGGGGGCGAACCTCGACCTCACGATGGAAGGCGGGGCCACCCCCGTGTTGGTCGCCGCACAGAACGGCCACCACAAGGTCGTGCGTATGCTGGCCGACAAGGGGGCCAACCTCGACCTCGCGATGGAGAACGGGGCCACTCCCGTGTACGTGGCCGCGCACAATGGCCACCTCGAAGTCGTGCGCCTGTTGACCGACAAGCGGGTCAACCTCGACCTCGCGAACAATAACGGGGCCACTCCCGTGTACGTGGCCGCGGAGAACGGCCACCACAAGGTCGTGTGTGTGCTGGCCTGCAAGGGGGCCAACCTCGACCTCGCTGACGTGGACGGGGTTACCCCCGTGCTCATGGCTGCGGACAGCGGGCACTACAAGGTCGTGCGCGTGCTTGCCGACATGGGGGCGGACCTCAACCTCGTGAACAAGATTGGGTACACCCCCGTGTTCATGGCCGCGCATAAGGGCCACCTCGATGTCGTACGCGTGCTGACCGACAAGGGGGCCAACCTCAACCTCGCTGACGTGGACGGGGTTACCCCCGTGTTCTTGGCCGCGCAGGAGGGCCACCACGAGGTCGTGCGCCTGCTGGCCGACAAGGGGGCCAACCTCGACCTCGCTGACGTGGACGGGGTTACCCCCGTTCACATGGCCGCGCAGAACGGCCACCACGAGGTCGTGCGCCTGCTGGTTGACAAGGGCGCGAATATATTCACTCCCGACAAGCGAAAGAGGACCCCCCTCCAAAGAGCTAGGACAAACGGCCACAAACCGGTGGTCCGCATACTCGAAGCAAGAGAAAAACGTAACATCCGTGAAATAACCACACTGTTCAAGAAGCTCCGTGGTAGGATCGGCAACCAGATGGCTATCCGCACGCTGCGACTTCAAGGGCCCAATTCGGAAAAGCTGTGGTTTTTGAAACCTGAAGGGGTACTCGAGATGGCCAAGCGCAAAACAAGCCGCTCGAAGGCACTGTTCGGCTAGCTACTAATAAGCGTTTGGGGTGGATTTAGCGCTATTACAGCTAATCCATCTCGTATTAATTCATCATTCAAAGTTTGTTCAGTTATTAGCCATCTACCAGATTTGTCCAACCCCTCTACTTGGATGCCAAATACTTCATTCTTATATTGAAAGTATTTTGATGTTACTTCTTTGGCAAGTTGCCCTTTCACAAGTATATCATTCCTATTCTCGATATTCTTCGGTGGTCTCATTTCAGGAGTATCTATACCTTTAAGTTTACAACTTACTATTACAGGTTCTTCTATTTGTTTATTATAATAAATCACCTTTATTGTGTCTGCATCGTAAACAGAGTGTAAACGGACATTAATATGAAAATGTAATCTATTATGGATCTTGCAATTCTTAATACTAAAACTATTAAGTTTGTTTTTATTATAACATATCAATCTCTTCATAACATTGTAGTTACAATGTAACTATTCTTAAATTGTATTTTCAATACTCATTATTTAAAATCTTGCCTCCATCTAAAACAAAAATAAAATGCATGTGTTCCTGAGTTGTATGTTAGCGTCGTGTGTGATGAGTCTGTGTGTACCAATACCCTCCTCATTTGAAGGAACAGGTATCATCCCTGTCCGCCCCGAAATGGCAAGAAGCGTCATGGCGCAATGGTCTACCAAGATGTTGGAAAGAAAAAATGTGTATCCCAGTTGCGCATACGAAAGCTGCTACAGTGGTATTCAACTTATAGGTAAAACCCCAGACATAAGCCCCCCATTTACAACTTTAGCTGTATTCGCATTTAACCACAATTTTTTTGAGGAAGTTGTTACTTCACATTTCGCCATCACCCTCATCGATCCCGCCAAACAAATTTTATATATCTACGGAATCGTAGAAAATCCCGACAATGTTATATACCAAAAAAGTTTTATCCCAGAATTCAGAGAAATTCAAAACTCTATGAATGACGCAAACGTTACCATGGAAATTTTACCCCTCACGAATTGGGCATACGGAGTTTACCATTTCGCCCTTTCGCGTGAGTTGTAAAAATTAATATATATGCAACTAGTAATTATATGGAAATTACATTGTTGTTAGTAGCTTTTTTGACAATCAACGCTATTTTTTGGGGATTGTTCCCTCACTCTACACACTGTAAATTTGCCGCCCTCTTCGGGGTGAAACGGTGCGCACCCCATTGGGTTCATTTACTTATAGGACTTGTAGCATTTTTAGCCGCCGTGATGCTAAAAAATTATACATACATTAAAAGTTTAATGTGACTTAAAGGACCCGACGGGTACTTTTTATCCACCTACTGGTGGGTTTTTTTGTTTTTGTTTAGTTTTTGTTTTATAGAAGACGCCTCATTTTACGAGCCGTTTCGCCGTGCTTCGCAATCATACGACCGGTAAAAGGATTCAGGACCTTCTCGTTGGCTTCTAGCTCACTCCGGAGACGCTTGTGCGCTCTGCGAATTGTCCAACATTCGATCTCCATCTCTTCAACCTTCGCTTCATTTTCTTCACTTCGCTGCTCAGCCACGGTCATTACTCTCAATGTCTCTGGCTCAACAACCCACACCGATTCCGACTTTTCGGCCGCAAGCTCCGCACGAAGAGCCACCACCTTCTTGCGCTCTTCAGCCAATAGGAGCCTGGCCTCACTCGTCATGCGCCTTCCTTCCGCAAGTCGGGTAATGTTGTCCCGAAGCATCCGTCTCATGTCCGACGCACCTCTCTCCTGTTCCGCCACCAATCTGGCCGAAAGAAGGTCTGCCCGCTCGTTCGGCGCCTGGAACAACCCACGAATCTCCATTATCGAATTGTACATCTTAATATATACTCCTTCGGGTATGGATGAGGAGACATCCTCCAACATACTGCCCATTTCAAAGAGAATGGCGTCCGATTGACTCATTATTGTATCGTTTTCTTCTTCACCTAATACCACTGTCCAACGATTCTTAAGGCATATTAATTTACGCTAAAAATTTGCCTACTATGGATAATACATCGTCTGTCATACCTGGTACGCACTGCCCAAGCTTTAACAAACGAGCCGCCCGCAACACCTTTTCCTGAGCACCGCTTCGGATAATATGCATTCGGATGTCATCCCTCGATATTTTATTACCTTCGGTGAACCATTCTGAGTTAAGAAGAACACCGTCTTGCCAGTTCTGCTTAGCAGGTCCTCCGATACGGTTGAGTTTCCCCTTCACATACCAACTTTGATGAGAGATATGGTTTGTCATGAATGGTTCCCAGAACTGAGATGCTGGACCTCCGATACGATGCAGCTGTCCCTGGGTGAACCATTCCTCACAAATCAAATTACCAGTGCTTCTAGTCCAGGCCATAGCACAAGGACGACCGACACGATGGCGTTTCCCATGTTTGAACCATACACCATAGAGCATAAACCCCTCGCTGTTGTATACAAGCAGTGCGGGACCATCCTTGCGGTGGAGCTGTCCATCTGTGAACCAACTCTCTTCTATCATGAGCTCCGAATTATAGTCAAAGCAGCTAGAATAAACATGCTCATTTCTCTGCGCCGGAATTTTTAGTTCTAAAATCGTCTTCATTTTAATTTTTTTCCGAGTTTCGGGTGCCTCCTCTGTAATTTTTTTCGGAACTTCGATTGATTGAACCGGCAACTTGCTGGTCAAGCTATCGAAGCGGAGAGCGAGCACCCCTCGGATGATATGATACATTTTTCGAATGATATAATACATTTTTCTTTCTCTGTCATTTATTTGACAAGTTTTAAAGCCCAATAAAAAATGTGATTTCATTTTTATCTACCGTGACCTTGCGTTTTGGTGGTGCAAACCCTGCTTCCGTAGCCTCTATTTCGAAGCGCTGAAACTCCTTAGTAAGGCGGTCAATAAGTGTGCGTCTTATACGTGTCGCATGATCACGCGTCGTCACCACTGGTATAACCACACAACGGGCCTCGGGTAATAATTTATTCATTCCATCCAACAACAATGGTTCTGTGTTCTCTCTCAATCCATGAATGGACCTGAGATACCGGTCCCCATACTCGACCGCTGTATTGAGTGCGTCTATCAAATCTTTTAGGTCAGTGTCTATCTGATCGAGAATACCAGGTATTTCCGAACGGGCTATTCCAACGAGCTCACCAATAAACTGCTCGTCTGCACACAATGTTTCACACACACGAGAAGTCGAAAACCCCACACTCACATCTTGCTCCCCAATTGTACCAAGAGCGGTACCATCCTTAGCTTGAACCATCAAAACTTGAGAAACATATTCATTCGTATCAATTTTT
>Ga0209711_10001890_pt1 | contig 19717 bp, 14 predicted proteins | sample ArcticOcean_MG_C_7_FD_187441 | JGI IMG/M metagenome (GOLD analysis project Ga0209711, IMG submission 187441) | Marine microbial communities from western Arctic Ocean - ArcticOcean_MG_CB11_88 (SPAdes) (version 2) | ecosystem: Environmental > Aquatic > Marine > Oceanic | place: Arctic Ocean... | reverse complement strand
TGACCTCCTTGCTCCTCCTCAAGTGAAAAATGAACTTAAAGGCAAAATGCTAAAAGTCAGTGTATCCTTCGCCCCAGGTTCCGATGAGGAAAGTGGTCACATCTGGTGGATCTTCGACCGTGCTCCGGACGGCAGCCCAAACTACATCAGCGAAATGATCCCAGAGAACCAAACCATGGAAATGAAACGGACTGGAAATCAATGGACCGCCACCATCAAGCTTGACCCCAAAGCCAAACGCATTGATTTCTTCAGCAACCACCCCAAAACGCTTCGATACAAAGAATCGCCTTATAGAACTTATATATCCAGCCCCTACACTCGGGTGAACTTAAAATAATGAAAAGTTTTTCGATCAACTTGATCTTATTGTGCTTAACAATTTCTCTTTCGGCAAAGGATAAGCCAAACATTATTATCCTTCTGGCGGATGATCTCGGATGGGCAGACCTTGGATTTCAGGGATCCTCCGATATTCGTTCCCCTAATCTCGATAAATTGGCCAAAAACGGGATTCGGTTCACCGATGGACATGTCTCCGCATCGGTCTGCAGTCCATCACGAGCAGGATTAATGACCGGGCGTTATCAGCAACGATTTGGGCACGAAGCGAATTCCCCTCCCCCATCCGACGGAATGGATATCAAACAAATCACCATGGCGGACCGTCTCAAAAAACTGGGTTACCGGACTGGTTTGATCGGCAAGTGGCATCTGGGAAACCGTGATGAATTTTATCCGACTCAACGGGGGTTTGATTATTTTTATGGACTACGCTCCGGATCAAGAAGTTATTTCTACAATGCCCAAAAGGATGATAAGACAGGCAACACCAAAGCGATCGAAGAGAATGGGAAGCAGGTGAAATTCGATGGATACCTGACCGATGTGTTCGGACAAAAAGCGATCGATTTCGTCAATGCAAAAAACGACAAACCTTTCTTTCTCTTTCATTCCTTCACCGCTCCCCATGGCCCGATGCATGCCACCGAGGAGGACAAGGCACTATTCGCATCGATAGAAAATACCAAGAGAAGGAGCTATGCTGCCATGGTCTGGGCAATGGACCGGGCGATTGGCCAACTAGTCGATTCCCTGAAAGCCTCCGGGGAATTCCAGAACACATTGATTTGGTTTCTCAGTGACAACGGGGGAGCCACCGGAAACGCATCGATAAATCTTCCCCTGGCCGGACATAAGGGAATCAAATTCGAGGGGGGAACCAGGGTACCCTTTTTTGCTCATTGGCCTAAGCAATTTAAAGAACCTAAGAAATTTGATCCGATGATGATCTCTTTGGATATCATGCCCACCTCGCTGGCTGCCGCAGGAGCCAAAGAAAAAGATTTAAAAAATCTGGATGGAATCAACCTTCTGCCCTTCATGCAGGGAGAGAAAAAAACACCTCCCCATCAAAACTTATATTGGCACAAGCTCTGGTTTTCTGCGATGCGGGAGGGCCCATGGAAATTGATTTATGTGCAGGACTACGGCTATGCCCTCTACAACCTAGAAAAAGATTTGGGTGAATCCAAAAACCTGATCAAATCGGAAAAGAAAAGATCAAAGGAAATGATTGATCAGCTCAATGACTGGAAGGCCGGATTGGAAAAGCCCCGATGGAACGAGGCAGAAGTCTGGTTCCGTACCCATAGCAAGAACCACATTCGAATCATTGAGGGCGAATAAGCCGACACCTCGTACCTTAGCAAAACCTAGATTTTACCGAGATCCGGCTTTACGGGTTCGTTTGTTTTTAAATCCAAGGGATAATCCGTATTCTGGAAATCAAGTTCTCGTATAAGTTTTGCCGCCATCTCCATGGCGGTTTCAGGCTTTTCCGAAATCAGGTTTTTTTTCTCAAAGGGATCCGATCTAAGGTCGTACAACTCCCAACTCTCCGATCCGTAGTTGTATATGATTTTCCAGTCACCTTCCCGATGCGTGGAAAACAAGGTATTTCTGTGCTTGTGCGGGAAATGGGTGGTAAAGGTGGAATTCGTTTTGAAAGTGGAATCTCCAAGGAATGCCGGACTGATGTCCACGCCATCCAAGATCGTATCCTTGGGAAGCTTGGCTCCGGCTATGCCAAGGATGGTCGGCATCATGTCCACGCAAGTAACGATCGTGTGATCCACTGAATGGGTCGGGATATCAAAATTCTTCTGAATCGGGTTGTCGGAGTTTGGTTTCGCCCATGACACAATCAAGGGAACTCTCAAACCACCTTCATAGCGAGAACCTTTCTTGTCCCGGTAAGGAGCATTGATGTGAAAAGTACTTCCGTTGTCAGAAAAGAAAATAATCAGAGTTTCCTCAGCAACGCCCGATTTCTCTAAATGCTGAACTAGATCGCCCAATGACTTGTCCATGCCTTCAACCAAAGTGGCAAACGCGAGGGCATGCCCTTTCAATTGGGGATAGTTTCTCTTGAATCGATCGTCAGTTTCGTAAGGGGCATGAACCGCATAATGCGACATGTAGGAGAAGAACGGTTTCTTCTCATGGATCGCACTGGTTATCGCTTTTTTCATTTCCAAGGTGATTGCCTCGGTCAGAAATACTTCCGTTCCATGATATTTTGCTAACCCAGGCACATCCCAATCGTGATTGTTCTTGCTACGCCAAGCAGCCGAGTACTTATGCTCCCCGTGGTAAGAACCCGGGCCACCTCCTCCGTAACCGGCAATATTGACCTCAAAACCAATATTCAATGGGTTTCCGGCAGGAGTATCATCCGGTCCAAAGTGAGCTTTCCCCGCAAACAGAGTTTTGTATCCCGACTTCGTCAAGATTCGCGGTAGAAGTGGTAAGGAAAGATCCAAACCTTGAATGGTCCAGTCACTCGGGCTCTTGATCTTTTTCGTTTGTACGCGACCGGTATCGATACTTGATTTTTTCGGATGCGTCCAAGTTGTCACACCGTGCCTTGGAGCCGCCTGTCCGGTCATCAGGCTTATACGGGTGGGTGAGCAAACGGAGTAGGAATATGCCTGAGTAAATAGTCGACCATTCTGCGCCAATTTTTCCATGTTAGGCGTGCGATATAAATCGTTCGTTGGAATCCTTTTCGGTTTTCCATTTTCATAAAGAAAAGGGACGGAGGTATCCCCTACACCCATGTCATCGACAAGAAAAAAAAGTATATTTGGCTTCCGAGATAGTTTTCCTCGGCATAGAGACGCTGCAACACTCGAGAAGCAAAACATGATGCATACTAATTTTATAAATTTCATTCCTCTATCAGTTTATTAAAAACTGCTTACAGTCAATAAAGGGGTTCGGACTTTCTTTCCCCCAATACTGCATGTGAAAAAGAAGCTTACCTATCAAGATTAACGGGTTCCCCATTTAAACTCGGCGAAAACCACCTTGGTGATGTCCGATCCCGGCTTGGGTATGATTCCGATACTGTCCGCCGCAGACCAGTCGCTTAGCCCGGCTCCATTGTTTTTTAAGTGTTTCGCTGGGATCGTCATGCTTTGCCAATCATTCGAAGCCGTTATCTCGACATCAGTAGTAAACCATCGATTAGCACTCAACGCTAGCTTTTGTGGCTGGGTGCAATAAAAACGAAAGCTTAGTTCTGATCCCTTGGGAGCTTTCCATTTGGGATCGGAAAACTGCATATTCTTCGTGCCCTTACGATTACTCAAGGGTCTAAATCCCTGAACGCCACCTACCCCTTCGGCCGGGCCAACATTAGACCATTGTCCAGTTCCTTTTGAAATGAAATCTGATTTCTTATCCGTAGCCACCGCCTTGCCAAGCTTGGATGGAATAACGGCTTCGAAATCAGAAGATATCACGCAGTCATTCTTGTAACGGATGTTGGCATAGGAAAACACATAATCATCCACATTGACCACCGGCAGCTTGGTCACCCAGGTATTCCCCTGCCTGACCGAATCTACATCACGCCAAAAGCGGGCAATGTTATTAGATGTCTTCAAACATTGATAGACTTGAAGTTCCTTGATCTCTTGGGGACTCGACGGAGTCAGATGAAGTTCGGGCACGCCATCAGTATCCAGTTTAACCTTCGACCTCGGGCGAGCCGGCCAGAAATGGTTTTTGCCCAGCACATGCTTCTCCAGCCATAGCTTACAATTATCCCCCAGCTTTTCGGTGTTGTGATGTCCGCGCGCCTGAACCGCAAAGTCCCAGGGCACTTCGGGCTTAAAGTTCTTAAAAGTTTCACATCCTCGTTCATGGCCACCGTGATGATCATTGGAACCATTCATCCATAGACTGGCCGCAGTGATATGAGGGGCATGGGCTTGCGGAGCCACCGCCGAAAGATACAGTTTTTGTCCCAGTGATTTCTCCGGTTCCCGGTATGGGTTGTTGTACATCCATACCGCTCGATCCCGGTAATAGTTGATCCAACCAATCCCAAAGTAAGCAACGATGGCTTTAACCCGGGGATCCATTCCAAGATTCCACATAATCGTACCACCATAAGAGTAACCCTTAGCCCCAATACGATCTGAATCGACTTCTTTTTGAGCCAGCAAATAGCTGAGGGTTCTCCTTTGCACCGCATTCCATAAATAATGAGAAGTCGCCTTAGGGTTTGTGGTTTTGCGACCATCAGGCATCCGATCATAAATCAATTTATACCCCTTTGTTTTCCAATCCATATGTCCGTGAGCTAAAGCCTCTGGATACTTCGTATAATCACTCCGCTGATTGATCCCAGAATAATCATGAGCCATCACGGCCCAGCCCTCGTTCACATATTTCATATCGATGGCGGGCCTGCCCATCCATCCGTGAACATTCATTAATCCGGGAGCACTCATCGCTCCAGCTTTGACTGCATACTTGCAAAAAACACGAACCTCTTCGCCGTTGACATAGGCACTGATGTAGGAATCCTTGTAAAAGATTCCATCCTTGATCTCTTCGATGATGATTTCTTCTTTGAAATCACCCTTATCTGGATTGTAGTCCTTCCAAACTTCCGGCGGAGTGGGTAAAGGAGTTGCTTGGGCAATCGTTAGAAAAATACTGAGTAGAAGTATAGGATATCGCATGGGAGGAATTTAAATCGTAAAAATAAATAAGAACTAGACCTTAAAAAGGATGAGTCATTCAAAAGAAACAATCCAATCTTTACAATGTATGATTGGCGAGAACTAGTCTCCCTGAATATTAAATCCTCGAGTTTCTTCTGCCTCTTCAGATTCCTTAACCGGCCACTCTTTGCATTGTCTTCTTAATGACTTAAAGGCAATACGCCAATTGGGTGCACTTGATTGAGCAGTATTTGAAACTGGTTTAACAGGTCTAAATGCTCGGGCAAAGCAGGCACCATCCTCCTCTATTTTCATATTAATTTCCCATCCGCCTTCATTTAACTCATTGATAATTCTGGTATAATTCTCTTCAACTCGTTGCGAGATTTGCTGCTGACGAATCTTGGTAATTTCTTCGGCTTCTTCAACCTGACTGGCAGACAGATTTTGACGAATCTCATCCGCTAGTTCCCCGACTCTTCCTCTTCCATTGAGTGGTGCACCATTCTCAGCACTAATATTTAGCCAGATATATGCCTCGAGTTTATTTTGACGAACGCCCACCCCGTTTTGATAAGATAGCCCCACCTTAGACTGGGCACTGTCATGCCCTTGCTCAGCCGCCTTGTGGTACCACTTAAAAGCTTCTGCCATATTTTTCTTACCGCCCTCACCCTCCGCATAAAGTCCGGCTAACTCGAATTGCACATCCGCATCACCTTCAGCAGCAGCAAGTTTTATTTCATTAAAGTGTAAGTCAGCTTTCTTGTTACTATAAGATGTAAAAGGTAGCACACAGATTAGTAGAATAATCGAGGACGAAATTGCGTATGTCCGTTTCATTTTTCAGCTGGTGATGTTGTTGGCTAAAGTAGTAGTTTCTTTAAGAAGTCCTGGCGGGAAACTTTAGGCTGGGGCCGGTCTTTTTCCCAGTACTGCAAGTGACATTCCACCCCGATCTTTTGGCAGGCTTCGAGCATAATCTCTCCAAAAATGGGACTGTGTATACCATTGGATCCACTGGTAGTCGGAAACTCACGGTTTACATTGTAGAAAAGATGCAGGGGAGGATCATCTTTCGTAAGGTGAGTAATTGGTGAACATTTCAAGGCAAGTTCTTTGTACTTCTTCCAGTTCTTCATCATTTCTTCAGCACTCTGGGCGCCGAATGGCTTGTACGGCATAGGATTGCCAAATGTTAAATCTCCAATTCGTTCTTGAATAACAAACGGATTCATCGTGGTCTGAGCACCCGCGACCTGTGCCCCAGTTATCCGCGACGAAAATCGATTCACCGGATCAGGACTTTGCGGGTCAGCAATGTCATCGTGCAACGCAATTAATAAACTGGAGCATCCCCCAGCCGACCCCCCTGTTGCTACAATTCGACTCGGGTCAATCTTCCAATCCTTTGCCTTGTAACGAAGGAATTGAACCGCACGGAGAGCAGAGTTAAGCATAGCGGGTTGCAGGGCACCCTCGTTCACCAATGGGTAACTGATAGAGGCAATATGGTAGCCTTGCTTTAATTGATGTGGTCTAAGAACCTCGTCCTTTTTTCCACCCATCCAACCACCGCCATGAATTTGTAAAAGCACACCCAAAGGTTTAGTTGATTCGACTCTCCAAAAATTAATCAGTTCTTTTTTATGCTCACCATATTTAACGTCTTTAAATGTGGGTTGAACCTCATTGGTTTTTGGAACACTTTTCGTTTCAGGTTGCTTACTATTCGCGATTGCTACCAAAGAAAAAAGAGCTAGTGACAGCGTGGTATAGAATGAAAAAAATTTCATAGTATTTGGGTGATTGACAAGTGAAATTATTTACTGCTTTGAAAGTCCGACCACATAATCAAGCAAAGATGCAAATTCCTTAACCGAGAATGGATTCATCAAACCGGCGGGCATCATCGAGTTGGGTAAAGTGGTACGATTGGCCACCTCCGATTTCACCAAGGTGTGCTCCTGACTGGCCATGTCACGCATGACGAGCTTGTCCGGTGACTCACTGGTAACAAAACCCATCACCGCCCGATTATCCTTCATCGTAACCAAGTTGGTGGCAAAGCCTTGGGCAATGGTTTTATTGGGATGAAGAATGGCTTCTGCCAATTCGTTACGTGGATAAATCGAGGCAATATTCCCAAGGTAAGGCCCCTTCTGCGGTTCATCCTCCCGAACGGTATGGCAGGATGAACAGGCGGCCTTGGTAAATATGGCTTCACCTAACCCAGCATCCCCTTTCATTGCCTTCACTTGGATGAGTACCTGATCGGTTGGCAAACTAGCCACTTTGGGAGAAGTGTCCTTGTTGGTTTCTTCTATTTTGAAGTGTCGTATCGCCCGAACCGCGGCTTGCCTCACACGGGCATCCGAATCTTTGGATGCAACTAGGATTTGATCATCATAAAACCGGTTCCGTAGATCGACCAGTACCGTGATCAAGAGAGCCTTCTTTGATGGGGTATTCCAACATTCTTGAATGAATGCCGTTGCATTCGCTTTGGCTTCCGCATTGGCATTTTTACGACTAGAAATATCCACGATACCAGAATAAGCCCATTTGGTTTTCGATAGCTTAGGGTCACCCTTTGCCAATTCCACAAGTGCATGATGGAACTGGTCAAGTTTACGGTTATTCTTCAGGAAGGAATCTTTACCCGACCGAAGAACTAGTCTATCGCCACGGGATTCAATGATAATTAAAGCATCAATAATCGGAGACAAAAACTGAGGGTCAGCTGGTTTAAGTAAACATTTAACAATTTGAGTGAGCACTTTTGATTCAAGCTTTTCGTTGTTCACCGATGAAGCCAAAATCTTGAAGGCTTCATCAGGAATGTCTTCCTTATCCACAAGTTGGGAAGCCATGGTCGGGATGAGTGAGGAATCCTTTTGGGCAAGTTCCACCATTTTGAGAAGAGATTGATTATCCTCGATCCGGTTTTGACTCATCATCGCTAAATAGCTTCCCACTTTTTCCTGCGACGCCACCCCGATACCATTCCGAAGAGCCGTGAGAATACGAGCCGACTCTTCCCATGTCGCCATTTCGTAATACGGCCCACGGGTGTCAGGTCTGCCTCCCCAATGCTTACTATCCCACTCTTTTTCCTTATGATAGAGACGGGCGAGTATCTCGAAAGAATGATCAAATAGAGTATCTTTCGGATCTTTCAGATGCTCCGCCAATGAGTCAACCACTTCGGGAGAATGAATACGCATGAGGGCAAAAGCTGCCCCTTTTCTTTGGGAACTGCTCGAGGATGGATTGTTTAAAACGCCTAAAGCTGGTTGATAAGTGCCCAGGGCTTCCATTGCCCGGTAAGCAACATGAGCAAGCGTGGGATCTGCATGACCTAAACTTTTAGCTATTTCATTGGCCAATTCTGCCCTGTTTTGACGGACCGTGGAAACGATTGCTTCCAAGCGAGTTCGAGGATCAGAACTATTGAGACCTGTCTTTAATAAATCAACTGGTGCCAGTCCGGGCTTACCCTGGGTTACCAGATCCATGCCAAGATCCCCGAGTGCACGCATAACGAAGGGAGAAAGCTGAACATCATTGGAGAGGTCAGAAAATACTCCCAATTCTTGATCACGGGGAAAACTTGAACCAAGTAAGAACCGCTGAGAAACCGAATACAGGGCGATTACCCGGGAACGAAGTTCTTTCGAAGTGTCTTTGGCAAAGGCAAAAAGGGATTTTGTGGTTTCAGCGGTTTCAGGTCTTCGAAGCAAAGTACGCTGGGCCGACATGGCCCGGACCTGACTGGGTGATTCAAACAAAGTAATTAATTCCTGATCCGAGAGCTTTTCAAAATCCGGGAGGGACTCGGGATTATAACCCTTTGGCTTTACCTGAACCACGAATCCATGCTCCGGACCGGCCCAGTTAAACGATGCCGGACCATTCCAGCTGGCCTGATAGACGCGACTCAACCCATCCACATCGGCATCAGTTGGCCTAGAAACACTGATTAATTTCTTTGGCTTTTCATTTTCAATAAAACCGGCGCCTTTTCTTTGAACACTGTGCCGATAAAGGCCGGCGGTTCCCCAGTCACAGGTGAAGGGGGCATTGGCCCACTCCTTGGGAAACCCGGGCTCGTGTATGTAGACTCCACCGCACCCGGAACCACCTCCGTAGTCGGCCAGTGGGGTAATGATTTCATCCGCAAAATTCAAATACAAACGGGGATACCCATGATCATCCAATCCACTAAAGTGGTGAAATCGTACATTCCATCCTCCCCCGTCATTGGTATTATCCCGACCAAATAAATCGAGCAATGGACTAGTGGGTACAGCGAGAATATTTCGGGTACCATAAGAAAATAATTCCAAGCCGGAACCATCCGGACGAAAACGGTACACCCCACCTCCTCGGTTCTGTAATGTCCTCCCATCAGATCCGATTGCTTCGACAAAACCAAAATCTCCCCCTGCCACATAAATCCAACCGTCCACGCCCAAGTCCAATCCATTGGTGGTATGATCAGCCGGCCGGTCCTTGAATCCAAATGCGATATTGGAAACGAGTCTTTTACTTTCCTCTGCAACCCCGTCTCCGTCCCGATCAAAGAAAACCGACACATGAGGTGGATGGAGAAGATAAAGGCGATCATGATCCCAAATCAATCCGCGGGGTGAATTAATCGAAGGAATAAACTCCGTCACCTCATCCGCCCGGCCATCCCCGTCCTTGTCCCGTAACCGCAAAACCCGACCACGACCGGCATCGCGTCCCAGTGAACCACACCCGTCACTGGAAACATAAAGATCACCACCCGGGGATGCTGCCACATAGACCGGGTAGTTCGCCGCTTGCCAGGGTGCAAATAGGGTGGCTTCAAATCCTTCCGGCACACTGACCCCACCCTTTTTAAGAACCGCGGCCTCTTCAGCAGCAGTAAGTTGCACAATACTCGGTTTGTAATTTCCGCTCTTGGCAAGGGAGGAATGTTTTTCGGTGGCATTCCCACAGAGTCCACTGAGAAAAAGGCCACAGAGAAGAGATTGAAAATATTTAGACTTCATATTTCAGCAATGGTTAAAATCTTGGACAAATTTCAGGTGTTAAGTAAATCAATCTACTCCTAACGAGAGTTCAATCTGAAGCTCACTCAAAACTACTTTTTAGTTACCCAACTTATTCCGTTGGCCACCATATCCAGGAACTCTTTGGTGGATACAGTCTCGTTGTGATGCCCCATGGTGGTGGCGCAAAGCTTAAACCCATCTTTTTCCTTCACCCAAACCAGAGCCTGTGGAGTTGGCGGTTTATGTTCGGCACCGTTGTCTCCGTATGCCAAAACAGTGGTTCCCTCCATCACCGTGGGGACCATGTAAAGCTCACCCTTGGGGGTTCTCCATTTTTTGGGTAAGCCTTTGACCACCGGGTGCCCGGTTTGTTCTTGGGCAATGGTTACATCATAGGGTACATGAGGACCGTGTCCGGAAGAAACCACCCCAAGCATTTTATTCCAGCTCTTATCCTGGGGTTTCCCTTTAAGATATGGGTGATAGGTATGCATCGCACAATGCATCGCGATTGCGGGAACTCCCCCCTGATGAACCGCCACGACTTTATCAATAAACTGGGTGTCATCCTCCCGGGCAAAGCAGAAGTTGTAAAATATAAAATCAAATCCTTTTGCCCAATCCTCCCGGCCAAGCAAACCCTTCATACGCCTCGGATCCATTTCGAAAAGAATTTCCCACTCCACCGATATACGCTTACTAATCTCCTCGGTAATTATATTTTTCTGGGTGGCATAATCGTGATGCCCCCCTCCCGTGACCAGCAAACCTTTTAACGGTTTTGATTTTTTGTCCCCATAAATAAAAGTGGAAATAAAGAATGTCAGCAGAAGGGAGAAAATAAATTTCATAAAACTATTGGGAGAAAGACGTGGGAAGATTAAACGATCGAGACAGAATGGAGGGGGAAATATAGCTTCCTCCGGGATCTTGGTTCAAGGATATTCTATAATCTTACTCCCCATTACCAAATCAACCATTGGGCTTATGCTCAAACTGCAGAACGGATAAGCCTTTTCGAATATGAACATTCCGATGAAGCAATTTCCAGATTAACTGGGTGGAGTAATTTTCAAACATTAACAGGACCAAACCTTTATCAATCCCGAGATAACTTTTCGCAATCCAGGGCTGATCACCCTGAGCCTTGGTGGCATAGCTGTAGGCATCATATAATCCGTACTTTCCCACCAAACCGGGAATGTTATACATATGCTCCAAAGCCGCGATTGATTCCTTCGGAGTGAAAGGCAGAAATGAGAGTGCTCCATAGGGGGCAACGGTTCCATCTTCAAGAAGCTTGTGACCGAGTCCAATCGGATGGGAACCGTAGTGACCGCTGTAGCCGGTGGTGGGACTGATCGACGCGGACATACCCCACGAATGGGGGCCCAAGCCCTTGATGCGGGACGCATTATCAATGGCATATTGCTGGGCCGCCAGGCTGGCGTGACGGGAATTTCCGAACCAGTTACGTTCAAGTTTGTCGCGAAGATTACGGAAATCGATGAAGGCATGGGTCCATTGGTATGTGAAAGCGGCTCCCGAACCACAAAAAATAAACTGCTTCCCCTTGTAACTGCCCTTGTATGTTTTCATGGCATAGTAAGATTCGGCTCCGGTAGCAAAATCTGAATTAGGAGAACCGGCTGCCAGGATGTACAAAAAAATATGTTCGGCATAAGCAGACCAGCCCCCAAACATTCCCTCATCGGTGATTCCATAGGGAACTTTCGGAGGTAAATCTTCGGGATAACAGGCTAAATAAGGATGCTTGGTCTCGGGGTTGGTGAACCATTTCCAATCCATTTCCGTATACAGCTTATTGGTTAGCCTTTCAATCTCACCCCCAAAGTATTCCGAGGCGGCCAATGCACCCAGCAGCAGTGTCCCCGTGGATGCGTTGCTCAGTTCAACATTTTTCGAATCCCGCCACCCCCTTTTACCGGTTTTCTGATCGATAAAATGATACCAAAACCCACGAATGCGTTTGAGCTTGCTGAGACTTTGCAAAGTGATCCGAATTCTTTCTTCCCCTTCCTTCCGGGTGATCCATCCACGCTCCACCCCGATAATAATGGCGGTAAAATAAAATCCCTGTTCCTCAATTGCGAGGGGGCTGTATTTGTTCATTCCCACATAGTCGCCATTGGTCATGCCATAGGTCGGGCTCTCAGGTTCCGCATTCCATTCCTCCCAAAAGAAATCGAAGCAGCCCCGTAATTCCCTTTCCATTAGCGGGGACAATTCCTCCGGGGTGGAAGCCACGGGAAAGACCGGGGCCTGCCCAAAGACCAAGCTACTCGTGAAAACGAGAAAAAGTCCCAAGGCTTTCACTGGCTAAAAATACTCAGCGTAGACGAATTTCTTCGGATTATCCCGCGATCGGCACCACCCAAACATTACGAAAACGAACCGGATTTCCATGGTCCTGCATTTTTAAAGGACCCGTGTCCGCATGCTTTTTATATTCCGAAATCGAATGCGGTCCACGCCAACCTGTTGCCCCACTTAATTCGAGATTATCATGGATGACATGTCCATTATGAACCACATGGAATTTTGCCTTCCGGGTAACTTCACCCTTGGCATTGAAAATCGGTCGATTGAAAGTGATATCATATGTTTGCCATTCACCCGGGCCACGACTGGCATTAACTAAAGGTTTAGCCCGACCATACAGGGCTCCGCACTGCCCATCCGGATAAGTAATATTGTTGTAGGAGTCAAGTACCTGAACTTCGTACTGCCCCATGAGGAAGACTCCACTATTTCCACGCCCCTGCCCGCTTCCTTTGGCCACTTTTGGGGTGGCAAATTCGACATGTAAACGACAGGAGCCAAATTCTTTCTTGCTTTGTAAATAGCCGCCCCCACGAACAGATTCCAGAGCCCCTTCCACTAATTTCCACTTGGTCGGACCGCCATTCCTCGACTGCCAATTTTGGAGAGTCTTTTTCGTTCCATCAAATAAAACAATCGCCTCCTTAGGTGACTTGGCAGCCTTGGCATCGTAAGGCATCGGTTCAACTATCTTGGGTTGGGGTTGTTTCTTGGGATCGGTTTCGTGTACTTTAATACCATCGAGAAACATATATTCGGTCTTTCCGCGCATTTCCTTACGGATTTCGGGACCGTCTTTAGCCCAAAGAATCGAAGTTAAGGTTGCACAAAGAAAAGCCATTGTTGATAATTTATTCATCCTTTGAATTTCGCTTATTCTGCCAAACCTTGTCAATTTTATACCCTTTCGTATTTACTTTTTATTGAACCAGCAATCCTACCTTTTTTATAGATGAGAAAAATTCCATTCCTTATCCTTATCCTCTTTTCACACTTTGCCTGTGCCGATAACGGGCTCGCTCCGGAAATTACAGATCTTAATGCCAAAGATATATCCTTCGAACTCGAAAAGAGACTACCCTACCTCAAGGCTCCCTTTATTAATTCATCCCCTCGAAGCAAGGGAGATGGTTTGCTCGTGGGGAGCCTCGAAAACGGAAACAATAATAAGAATTCAATTCTTTTATATGCCCAAGAACTCGCCGAAACCTCTAATACAATCAAGAACGGACGAACGGATAGCCTTCTCATTGCCCACAAAGGAAAATTGATCTTTGAATCCTACTTCCGTCGAGGACGGGCAAATTTCCCCCATTATCAAATGTCGATCACCAAGTCCTATACCACCATGGCTCTTGGACGGGCGATGCAGTTGGGTTACCTCACGATGGAAGACCTGCACAAACCTGTAGTCTCCTTTCTCAAAAAACTTGATCCATCCAAACTGGTAAAAGGAGCAAGTTCTATCACGCTACATGAAGCCATGCAGATGAGATCGGGAATTCGACTACCGGAGAAAAGAATTAGTCAACTCATCAAAAAACCTGAACGTCTCCTTGGACAAGGGCAAATTCAAGCTTATCTTCAATTTAGCTCACCCATCACCTCTTTCCCCCGTGATTTTAAATACCAGGCCGCCGATCCATCCATCACCATGCAAGTATTGGAAGCAATCGTACCTGGAACCGCCCAAGATTTCATACGCGATGAACTACTTAAGCCCATGCAAATTACCAATTACCACTGGCAGGACGACATCAGTGGATTGCCCAAATCGGCAGCTGGTTCGAGTTTCTTATCCCGCGATATGGTAAAAATGGGCCTACTCGTACTCAAAAATGGCAAGTGGGACGGCAAGCAACACATCCCTTCATCTTTTATCAAACAGGCAACCTCCCCTCTCGTTCAGGCTAATAATGAGAATAATTACGGCTATTTTTGGTGGAGCCAAAACAGAGAAATTGAAGGAACGAAATACCCCGTAATTCAAGGTCGTGGAGCCGGAGGGCAATTTATTTTCATATTCCCCAGCATTGAACTTGTGGTTGTCGGAACTGCCCACAATAAAGGAATGGGCACCATGCTGAAGGAACTACCCGAAAGACTTGTCCCCGCGTTTAATTAGCAACTTAAAAAAGATCGGTATTTACTCCTCCCGAAATCTTCAAGATAGGTTCAATTTCTCCCGATAATACTTCAGCCGGCGGAGAGCTAAAGATCACCTTGAAATTCTCTTTGGCTCCAGGGCTAATGTCCGAACGCACATACTCACTGGCCTCATCAATAAATTCATTCTTTTGGTTAAAAAACTCCGCTTCAATCGTAACCGAACTCCATTCTCGATCACTAGAATTAGTAATCACACCGATCACTTCAAGTTCATCGTCTACGACCTTTGTTCTTATTTCGCCAAGCGATAAATCTTCCGACACTACTGGCTTAAAAAAACTCATCGAGAGCAAAGGGTAAAAACCAATTAATAATATCGGAACGATAAACCACAATTGCTTGGCATTCTGCTTAATGTTCAAGTTTGGCAATTCGGTATGACAATGGGGACAGGTGATTTTATTTTTCATGGGAGGAATTTATTGACCAGAACTATTTTAAGAATGTAAAAACATCACTCTCGATATGAGAATCCCGCATGGCAACTTCTATTTTTTTAACGATCTGGGGGTACTCGCCTGCAAGGTTATTCTCTTCGCCAATATCCTTGCTTAGGTCATACAATTCAATGGGAGAGTTCGGATTCTTGCGAACATTAAGACGTATCCCCTTCCATTTGCCCATGCGTACCGCCTGTTTGCCTCCACGCTCGTGAAATTCCCAATATAAATAATCTCTCTTCTTTTGCATCTTAGACTGACCAAGCAGAGTAGGTGCAAAAGACACTCCGTCCAATCCTTTGGGGCTTTTTATTCCTGCAAGTTCGCAGACCGTTGGGAGAAGATCCCAACCCGCGGCGACATGCGAACTTTTCGAGCCCGGCTTAATTTTACCAGACCAGCGAGCAAGAGTTGCCACTCGGATTCCACCTTCGTACAGGTCGCGCTTATAGCCTTTAAGTGGGCCATTACTGTCAAAAAAATCAGGCTTATGCCCGCCTTCCTTGTGCGGTCCATTGTCAGAGGTAAACATGACCAATGTATCGTCACTTACCCCAAGTTCCGAAAGCAGGTCAAGAATCCGACCCACATCCTCATCCATATGAGTCATCATCGCAGCAAAGGCCGCCACCGGATTTTTAATGACTGAACCACCATATTTACCAGTAACATTTTCAAACTCGGGAAATTTCTTGCGCCAAGGTGTGATTCGTTCCTCTGGGGATTGCATCGCAGCGTGAGGAATGGTGAAAGGAACATAACAAAAGAATGGATTATCTTTGTTTTTACGAATGAACTTAAGGCATTCATCCGCGATTAAACTGTGGGAATATTTCTTGCGATTAAGTTCGACTTTATTTCGATCGCTCCACACATGAGTGGGATAAAAATTATGAGACTGACGCTGGCAATTCAATCCGTAAAAACGGTCAAATCCTTGATTCATAGGATCGCCCTCAGATCCAGGGAATCCTAATCCCCACTTCCCAAACATTCCCGAAACATAACCCGCAGATTTAAGCACTTCGGGAATAGTTTCAGCTTTTGCAGGTAAGGGATGCTGGCCCTCCGGTTTAATTTCTTTATTTCCGCGAATGTAGCCGTGCCCGGTATGAAGGCCCGTCATTAGACTGGCTCGAGATGGAGCACATACAGTGCTAGATGCATAAAAGTCTGTGAGCTTCATACCTTCTCTTGCCATCCGGTCCACGCTAGGAGTCTTAAATTTCTTTTGTCCGAAACAGGAGAAATCCCCATAACCTGCATCATCCACCATAATATAAATAAAATTCGGTTTGCGATCGGCAGCGTAACAGAAAAGACTAATTAAGAGAGGAATAAGAGAAAAGAATTTCATTAGTTTAAGAGATTGGAATGAGTAAGAAAGATTATCAAAAAATAGAACTAAGAAAAGGTCACGCACAAATCCTTAACTTCGGGGAAATCTTTACAGTTATGTTCAATGTTCAATATTGACCTCTTCTTGAATTCACTTTGCTTGTTGAATGATGTACAAATCTTACCTTTTTCTTTGGTTAAGCTTTTTTTCAATTTCACTGGGATCGAAACATCCTAATGTTTTAATACTGATGGCCGATGATATGGGCTACTCGGACCTCGGCTGTTTTGGTGGGGAGATAAACACCCCTCATCTCGACTCCCTCGCTAAAGGAGGGGTTCGCTTCAGTAATTTTTACAGCGAGAATATGTGTTGGGTATCCAGAGCCTCCATGTTGACTGGAGTGTATCATAGAACCTCGCTTCAAAACAGTGCACTTCATCCAAATTGCGTGACTCTAGCGGAAGCACTCAAGCAAAATGGATATAAAACTGGGATGATGGGCAAATGGCACCTCGCCGGAAAATATACTCTCAATAATGGAAAAGAGGCCGTTTATCCGGACGAGCGCGGATTTGATTATTTTTATGGAATCTTGGGCGGAGCCAATAGTTTTTTTGCTCCTTTTGGACTAAAAAGGAATCGTACCCCCATTGACCATGAATTCATAAATGATCAAAATTATTACTTTACTGATGCAATCGGAAAAGAAGCAATTTCATTTCTAAAAAACACGGGTAAGGAGAAACCTTTTTTTCTCTACCTACCTTTCACTGCCGCTCATTGGCCCTTGCACGCACCCGAGGAAGAAATTCAAAAGTATCAGGGCAAGTTTTCCAAAGGGTGGGATGAATTACGAAAAGAACGACTCAATCGAATGAAGAAGCTCGGAGTGATCGATCCATCGGTCAAGCTCTCCCCACGCCATTCCAAAGTTCCTGCATGGAAAGATGAGAAAAACAGGGCGTGGCAGGAAAGAAGAATGGAAGTATACGCCGCACAGGTCACGATCATGGATCGTGCCATCGGCCAAGTTATCAAACATTTAAAATCAACTGGGCAATTAGAGAACACGCTAATCTTATTCACCATAGATAATGGAGGATGTCATGTTGAATACGGTTCAGATCGAAAGGGGGATTACCTACCTGAAAAGACGAGAGACGGCAAAAAAATGAAACCCGGGAACCTCACAAATATTATGCCCGGACCCGAGATTACCTACCAAAGCTACGGTTATGGTTGGGCCAACCTATCCAACACCCCCCATCGTCTTTTCAAACAGTACGACCATGAGGGAGGAATTCACACACCCATGATTGCCCATTGGCCAAAGGGTATTAAAAGAAAAGGAACAGTGAGTAAGACACTCTCTCACCTCGTCGACCTTATGCCCACTATCCTTGAAGCTACCGGTATAAAACCTGCCGAAAAATCGGGTGGGAGAAAACGTATCGCATGGGACGGTCGTTCTATCCTTCCCTCCCTTCAGGGAAAAAAGCAAACTGAACCGGCCATCCTTTTTTTCAATCATGCCCGAGGCAAAGCGGTTCGGGTGGGGCAATGGAAGCTCGTTTTCAACAAAGATGAAAAAAAGAATGCCAAGTGGGAATTGTACAACTTAAACAATGACCCGAATGAGTTAAAGGACTTGGCCAAGACTCTTCCAAACAAAGTCGAGGAACTCTCGAAACTATGGCATATTCGAGAAAAAAATCAGCTCGAACGAGCCAAGCTTTAACTAATGCCTACCCTTCAAGTTCAAACTTCTATCGTGACTTGTCCCTTAGTCCATGCATTACTTTTATTATGACAACTCCAAGATTTCTCTCTTTAAGTCTCTCCTTTCTGACACTTGCTTGTCCTCTTTTCCCTGAGCCCAAAAATGTTTTGCTTATCCTCAGCGACGATCACCGATATGACTTCATGAGTTTTATGGAAGAGGCTCCCGACTTTCTTGAAACTCCCAACCTTGATCGACTCGCACGCGAGGGCGCACATCTCGCTAACGCGTTCGTCACCACCTCCCTATGTTCCCCCAGCCGGGCGTCCATTCTAACAGGGCAATACATGAGAAACCATCAAGTGGTGGACAACCAACGACCCGTTCCTCGCACCACCCGCTTTTTTCCAGAATATCTCCAGAATGCAGGTTACCAGACCGGTTATGTCGGAAAGTGGCACATGGGCCATGAAAACGACAACCCCAGAAAAGGATTTGATCATTGGGTCAGTTTTGCCGGTCAAGGAACCTATTTCGATCCCACTTTCAACATCAACGGGAAAAGAAAATCCTTCAAGGGATACAATGCCGACCTACTCACCGATCAAGCGATTAGCTGGCTCGACCAAGTGGGTAAACCTGTAAAAAAGCAAAAGCCCTTCTTTCTGCAGATTGGATATAAAGCAGTACACTACCCTTTTCAACCACCACCCCGTCATGCAAAGCGGTACCAAGGGAAGAAAATCGACTACCCCGAAACCATGGCTAACACCGAGGAGAACTATTTGTCCCAGTCAAATTGGATTCGAGAACGTAGATATGGAATCCATGGAATCGACCACATGGAAACCGGTGCTCTCGATAAAGATCCTGTACCCGACTTTGACGAACTCTATCATAATTTTTGTGAGACCGTACATGCCATGGACGAGAATATCGGGCGGGTTCTCAATCATCTGGATAAGCTTAAATTAACTAAAAATACTTTGGTCATTTACCTAGGAGATAATGGATTTGCACTGGGCGAACACGGTTTTTACGACAAACGAGATGCCTTCGAGGAATCAATCCGTATACCTATGCTGGCTCGAGCTCCTGGAATCATTAAACCAGGCACCAAAATTAAGGAAATGGCCCTCAATGTCGACCTAGCTCCCACCATCTTGGAGTATGCCGGCGTGGTTCTGCCCGAAAAGCCCAAGATGGACGGTCAGTCTCTTCTTCCCCTTCTCAAGGGGCAAAAGCCAACGGATAAATGGCGTGAACATTTTGTCTACGAATATCATTGGGAATGGAACTTTCCCGCCACTCCCACCACTTTCTCCATCCGAACAGATCACCAGAAATATGTCTATTACCATGGTGTTTGGGACCTTAATGGATTCTACGATCTCACATCTGACCCCCACGAACGCCACAACCTGATTCGGGTGCCCGCATATCAGGAAAGAATTATGGAACTCCGAGAGAAACTCTTTGATGAACTGGATAGCTCGGGAGATCTTGCAATTCCAATACGCCGTCCAAAAAACGAACAGTTTTACGATCGTAAACTTTCCCGCTAGAAAATAAATCTTTCACCACCTGACCAAAATATTTCTTCAAATGGAAATTTTATTGAGGAACTAAACTGTGAC
>Ga0209711_10001881_pt1 | contig 19775 bp, 15 predicted proteins | sample ArcticOcean_MG_C_7_FD_187441 | JGI IMG/M metagenome (GOLD analysis project Ga0209711, IMG submission 187441) | Marine microbial communities from western Arctic Ocean - ArcticOcean_MG_CB11_88 (SPAdes) (version 2) | ecosystem: Environmental > Aquatic > Marine > Oceanic | place: Arctic Ocean... | reverse complement strand
CTGAACCGGTTGCCATCAACAGTCCTGAACCGGTTGCCATCAACAGTCCTGAACCGGTTGCCATCAACAGTCCTGAACCGGTTGCCATCAACAGTCCTGAACCGGTTGCCATCAACAGTCCTGAACCGGTTGCCATCAACAGTCCTGAACCGGTTGCCATCAACAGTCCTGAACCGGTTGCCATCAACAGTCCTGAACCGGTTGCCATCAACAGTCCTGAACCGGTTGCCATCAACAGTCCTGAACCCGTTCTCATCAACACTCCTGAACTGGCGGTCAATAGCGGGAACATGAGCTGGATTTTATGAACAGGGTTTTTTATTTCGCGATTGCGATCATTGCTTTTACCATCCCCATCCTTGTCATGGCGCCTGCGAGTCTTGTGACCAAGCTATTCGGTGATACCGTTCAGCAAAATATCCCGGGGTTAAAGGTCGGAGTTGCCCGAGGGCGAATCTGGGAAGGTGCCATTCAGTTGCAGTACCAACGTTTCCCACCCGTCACGCTATCTTGGAAGATGGCAGCCTTGCCACTGCTTCACGGAAAAGTGAGCACACTGATTGAACTGGCGGGTGGCGGCCTGCAGCTGGAACTAGACGCAGTGGCGTCGACTTCTGGTGGTACACTGGACAATATTAGTGGCACCATCGAAAGCCGCTTTATTAACGCCGTTAGCATCGACTATGGCCTTGAATTAACCGGCATCGTTGAGCTCTCAGGCATCAGCACCTCGTTCGATCAACGTTGGCTAACCGAGCTAAAGGGCGAAACAAACTGGACGGGTGGCATCGTTCACATTGAAACGCCGCAACAACTCTATAGCGTCAACTTACCGGCACTCACCGGGAAACTCTCGATGCAAGAATCAAATGCAATGTTAGATGTCACCTCACAGACCTCCACCTTGCTGATGCTCTCATTAAAACCAGATGGGTGGTCAAAAACCTCCGTGTCTTACCTGCTAACGGATATGATTGGTTTGCCGCTTCCAAACGGATACCAGGATGCAGACGGCCCTGCTTTCGTGTTGGAAGAAAAAGTATTTTAATACGGCTTTAGACCTATACCGGTCCTTTTTTAACCAAAAACATGGTATATTTTAGCCTACCCTTCAGAAAATTTTCGGGCAGCTTCACTTGGATAAATTAATACAACTATTTAGCGACCACAGCAGGAAATTTGCGACCGCTATAAGCATTATACTGATTGTCTTAATGAGTCTGACTGTGGCGAATACGGCGTTGGTTTTTATGGGAACCGCGACCTCACCAGGTTCCATCCCAGATTCAGCTCCAGCAAGCGCCAACCCTGTCACTCTGCCGACATTTAAGGTTTCCAATCTCGAACTCTTCGGCAGACACGAGGACGTAGATATCGTCCCCCAGACAATTGATGCACCGGAAACAAAACTTAATCTTGAGCTGCAGGGTATTTTTATTGCTCAAGATGCAAGATTTTCAACGGCCATCGTCGCGGAAAAAAATAAAGATGGTGAACTCTTTGCAATCGGAGACAGGTTACCGGGAAACGCTAAGCTGGCCGCCGTATTCGAAGATCACGTCTTAATCCGACGAGGCACCAGAATGGAGAAGCTACTTTTCTCGGATAGCAAATTTCAATTCGTCAGTGATAGACCTCCCGGAAATACATTATCCAGATCTGGCGATGGTATATCAGGCACACCACTATCCAACCAAAAAGATGCAAGAGACAGCATCGGCAACACAAATGGATCTAACAATAAGTCTGCCAACAACTCTGCCAACAACAGCACTATTAGTCAGTATCAGGAAAAATTGCGCAGCGATCTTCATGGTACCCTGAGTGAAGCTGGCATCACGCCCGTTTCAAGCGGTGAGTCAAAAGGATATAAGGTCGGTGCAGAAGCGCAAGGTCCAATCAAACAGGCCGGCCTGCAACCAGGTGACGTGATACTATCAATCAATGGTAAGCCGATTGGTGTCGCCGCAAACGATTCCATGCTTATGAACCAGGTCATGGCATCATCCAGGGTTCGAGTCGAGGTCCAGCGGGGAACCCGACGTTTTTTCCTGACCGTACCCGTGCCTAAATAAGTTAGGCTCACATCACCCGATTACATATTATTTTATCTGGAGCGTCCAAACTAATGTCTTTAAATAGTTCGAGTATAAGCATCTCACTGGCTCTCTTTATCAGCTGCTTGTTCCTGCCCCTTGCATTATCTTCTCAAGACGCGTCCGCGCAGGTAAGAGACACAGAAGAAACCTGGAAGGTGAGCCTGAAAAACGCTGATATCCGCGAATTCGTCGCCCAGGTTTCCGTCATCACAGGCAAAAGCTTTGTGGTGGACCCCAGAATTAAGGGCAACGTAACGGTTATCTCGAGCACCTCAATGGACAAGGAGACGATCTATGAGTTGTTTCTGTCGGTTCTCCGGGTTCACGGCTACGCTGCTGTTCCTACCGGGAACATCACTAAGATCGTTCAACAGGTCCTGGCAAAACAGAGCGGTAACCCAAGGGATTTTCTAGTTCCTGCACAATCAGAGGAATTAGTCACTGCTGTCATCCCGGTCCGCAACTCCGCTTCAGAGGACTTGGTAAAGATACTCAGACCACTCATTCCTCAGTATGGTCATGTTGCTGGCATCTCGTCTCCTAACGTACTAATTATCAGCGATCACGCCGGAAACATAGCTCGATTAACCGAAATCGTTAATCGCATCGACATCGCCGATGACCAGATCGTTAAGATCGTCGGCCTGAAAGACGCCTGGGTCGAAGACATGGTTGGACTCCTCGAGGAGCTAGCGCCTGAACAGATGGGAAGCGGCGCTAAAGGTCCAAATAAAGTGACCATCGTTGCCAGCGAACGAACTAATTCCATGGTGGTTAAGGGTGAAAGAGTCACTGTGGAGCGGGTAGTGGATCTGATATCACGACTGGATGTTCCTGCAAATCGATCAGGGTCAACCAAAGTTGTTCGCCTTGCTCATTCCGACGCTGTTGAAATGGCCGAAATTCTAAGTAGCACTGTCGTTGACGATGAAGAAAGTAAGTCCAACAAGGTTAAAATTAGCATCCAACCTGATGAGTCACTAAATGCATTGGTCATTCGTGCCCCTCCCTCAGCCATGCTAGAAATCGTTGATATCATCGACAGTCTGGATGTACGCCGATTGCAAGTATTGATAGAGGCAGCCATCGTCGAAGTCACTGCCGACTTCTCTCGTCAACTTGGTTCTGAGCTCTTTATTGCGGACACCAGCGGCGGTAATCTGCCGATTGGATTAACAGCGCCCTCCGGCACCCTGGCGCAGATCCTACAAAACATTGCAGGTCAGTCTTCGGCAGCAGATGCGCCTGTACCTTCACCGCTGCTAGGTGTTTCCGCCGGCACACAACCATTGCTGGGCGCTGGCCGAATTAGTACTGATGGAACAAGTTTCGCAGCCATTATTCGAGCGCTGCAAACAAATGGAGACGTCAATCTATTGTCCACTCCCAGCATTACAACGATGGACAATGAAGAAGCAAAAATTGTAGTAGGTCAAAACGTACCTTTCAGAACCGGCTCAACGACAACGGGTAGCAACGGCACAACCAATCCATTCACGACCATCCAGCGTGAAGATGTCGGACTGACATTGGAAGTCACGCCTAATATTCATGATGGCAACCTGGTAGAACTCAAAGTTCATCAGGAAGTCTCAGAGGTAGACGCTGCTTCACTCGCCGTCATTGGTGCCGAAGGAAGCGCTGACCTTATTACCAATATCCGAACGATAGACACGACAATTCTCGTCGACGACAAAGAAGTCATTATCATCGGAGGCTTGATTAGGGATAAGGAAAATACCACTAATACAAAGGTGCCTTTGCTGGGCAGCCTTCCTGGCCTCGGCTTTTTGTTTAGGAGTACTTCGGTTACGACTCAAAAGCAGAACCTGTTGGTGTTCCTAAGACCCACAATTCTCGATTCACGCGCCGCCATCACAGAAATCACGCAACGAAAATTCAACAGCGTCTACGAGGTTGAAATTGAAGGGCGAGACCCAGCGAGCGTGCTCTCGGACCTGTTCAATGGAAATGTCCCCTAGACCTAACGAGAAACTTAGCGAAATTCGCATTAAGCTAAAGAACGCGCAATTCGCGCTGTCAAGCAAGCTTTTATTTCTGTGGATAAAACCGATATTCTTGGGTGGCAACCGCGAATCGCTCAACCTGAGCGATTCTGACCTTATCTGTTACGTCCTGTCCTTTCGGTCCATCCCTGATCTTGTTGTAACGGACATGGCTTGTCAGGCTGGCGGCTTGCCTTCAGCGGTATCAATAATCCCGGAGATTAACGAAAGTCGGGCCGTGTTTTTCCTGGGCCGAGCCGAGGGAACTTTCGGTAGAAAATCACTGCGCCAACAATCAGCTCGAATGATGCGCCTATTCGAACACCAGAAAGCCCTTAAAAACCGATCAATCAAGATTGTTCCCGTCTCCCTGTTCTGGGGCCACCAGCCAGACAGAGAGAAGTCCCTGTTCAAACTTTTATTGTCAGAAAACTGGAGCGCAACCAGCGGACTGAAAAAATTTTTTGCCATGCTGTTTCATCCTGGACACATACTGGTTCAGTTTGGAACCGCCGTCGCGCTTGATGAGCTCATGTCATCTGAGTCTGAACAACCGAGACAGGTGAGGAAGCTCCTGCGATTACTTAGAGTGAATTTTAATAACCAGCGGCAGGCAATCATTGGTCCAGACCTTTCCCACCGGCGCACCCTTCTCAACAACATTCTGGCAAGTGACGACGTCCGAACAGCCATCGAGCACGAAGCAAGAACCAACGACCTGACCTTCCTGGCCGTGGAGAAAAAGGCGATGGCCCATGCCCAGGAGATAGCGTCGGATCAATCATATCGAGTCATTAGATTTTTCGACGTGTTACTTACCTGGCTTTGGAACAAATTGTACGCAGGCATCGAGGTTAACCACATTGAAACGGTCAAACGCATGGCCCAGTCCCACGAGATCGTTTACACGCCCTGTCATCGCAGCCATATCGACTATTTACTACTGTCTTACGTGCTCTATAACAATGGTCTGGCCCCTCCCCATATTGCAGCCGGAAAGAACCTGAACCTGCCCTTTGTTGGTCCACTGCTACGCCGAGCAGGAGCCTTTTTTATGCGCAGAAGTTTCCAAGGTGACGGCCTATATAGAAAAGTCTTCGATGAGTATTTGCACCAGGTCTTTACCCGCGGATTTTCGGTGGAATACTTCATAGAGGGCAGCAGGAGCAGAACCGGTAGAACGCTGCAGCCACGAACTGGCATGCTACGTATGACAGTTAACAGCTTTCATAAGGATGCTACCAAGCCCATTGTGTTTATGCCCGTTTACTTCGGCTACGAGAGGGTGCTTGAATCATCAACTTATATGGCGGAATTGTCCGGTAAGGATAAGCAATCAGAGTCCATATTCGATATTTTCGGGATATTTCGTGCCCTGAAACGCGATTTCGGGCAGGTTACCGTTAACTTCGGTGAACCCCTGCCACTTCAGCAATTTATGGATGAACAGTTGCCGGAATGGCAACAGTTAAGAGAAATCCCATCGATTCAATTATCCGCGACGTGTCTGAATCTGGCCGAGAGACTTGCAACTCGCATCAACGAGTCGGTTGCAGTAAAAGCAACAAACCTGGTTGCTGTGGCTTTATTATCAACCGCCAGGCAAAACATCGAGGAAAAATACCTATTGCACCAAATTGAACTTCTACGTGCCATCGCCCGAAAATGTGGCCCGACAGGATGTTCAATCACGAACCTGAGCCAAAATGAGATACTTGAGCAAGCAATAGCCATTAGCGGCTTAAGCTGCACTGAGCACCCCTTCGGGACCATTGTTTCTGCGTCTCCAGAGCAGTCAATAACCCTGACTTACAATGCCAACAATGTCGTGCACGTGTACGCGCTACCGTCACTGGTTGCCAGGTTTGTACGAACCGAAACCACAACCGACAAAACCGCGTTAGCCGAATTTGTAAGACCCCTATTCCCCTTACTCAAGTCCGAGATGTTCCTTGCCTGGGACATTCGTGATCTGGAACAGGTATTGGATACCGTCGTCGAAACATTATCTGAGCTAGGGCTCGTAACATTAAATGGCAACCAAATAGCGCTTCCATCGCCGGAGTCATCTGAATACAACAGTCTTCAGGATATCGCCAACATCACGGGCCCAACCCTGGAAAGGTTCTACATCGTCATCGCTTTACTGCAGCAATCCAACGTGCCATCGCTGAAAGCACTTGAGTCAGCATCCGCGAGAATCGCCGAGCAGCTTTCGGTCATCTATGGCATCAACTCGCCTGAGTTTTTCGATAAATCGCTGTTTTCCAATCTACTCAGACAGCTAAAAAGCGAAAAGATGGTCGATATCGAGTTTGCTGTCAGCGAAAACTTCACTGCACTGGAATCCGCCACTGCTCAGTCTCTTGATGCCGATGTCAGATACAACATTTTGCAGGCCGTCAGAAATTCAACGACTAACTCGTAAACACCTCGTAACGGCTATTTTTGTTTTTGAATACATGCGTCGGCTGGATGGGGGAGCGCCAGTCACCATGAGGTGGCCGCTTAAGCACAACGCGGGCACAACCTGCCTGCAAAGCTACGGATAACAGCGCCAGAGCATCTTCGTCTGTCCCTAGAAACCGCTGTAGATGCTGCATTGGGCCTCGTACTGCCGCCGCGCCTGGCTTCTCCGGGAACATAGGGTCGATGTAGATCACATCGTATTCCAGACTAGCTTGGGACATCACCGCAAGCGAGTCAGCGTTCGTCAGCTTAATTCGATTGGCGGCGGAACAAAGCTCGGGGCGCTGCCTTGCCCTCTTTAATCCATCTAGAAGCAATGTAGAGACAACCTTTGATCGCTCAACCAGCATCACTTCGCAGCCAAGCGATGCCAACACAAACGCGTCCCGAGCCAGACCCGCCGTACAATCCAGAACCCTGACGCCTGCTCCGGCTTTTACGGCACGTGCCACCAGTTCACTTTTTTTTCCGGCGCCTCTTAAGCGCGTCAAGAATTCCGGATGTGAAAAATTGACCCTGAGCGGATGCTGACCGGAAAAACTGTCTTCAAGGTAATACCCTTCCTTGTCACAGCCTACCCTGAACCGACTCATCTGTTACCTGGTAACGAGGCAACCTGTTCTCGGAGGTAGACGGGCGTGGCCTGCATCGCGCCAACCGACTCGCCACGACTAAACTTGAAGGAACCAAGAGACAGCAAGTTGTGGATAGTCGGAACAGCGTCACTAGAAATATGGTCAAAGAAAACACCCGTTGACTCTTGGATTTTCGTACTCAACCCAGGCATTGCGTTGCCACATCCGACCCAGTCACCAGCAGGTAACTGTGGCAGTTCAGCGACATCAACAACCCCCTCCGGAAGGACCGGCACCGCGATGCCTTGTTCAAACTTATAGGCACCGTAGTAAATTTCTTCCAAGCGCGCAGTTAACCCGACAAACACGAGCGGAGGATTGACCGGTAGAATACAAGACTGCGCAATGCAGGCCATGGAAGATACTGGAACGACAGGAATACCCAGCCCATAACCCAGTCCCTGGACAACCCCTACGGCAATTCGCAAACCCGTAAAAGAACCCGGACCTTGACCAAAAACGATCGCGTCAAGGTCCTCTAGACTGATTCCGACCTCGGTCACCAACGATTTTATTGATGGCAGTATTTCCCGACTGTGTGTATCGACGTCCAAAGACGTCCGGTCTACTACCTCCGAACCGAGCTGCAAGCCCAGAACAGTAGCGCGAGTAGAAGTATCAATTCCAAGGAAATTCACTGGGTAATTATCTCAAATAAGTAACATTGCAGTTAACGCTTGTAGTTAACACTTGTAGTTAACACTTGTAGTTAACACTTGGAGTTAACACTTGGAGTTAACACTTGGAGTTAACACTTGGAGTTAACACTTGGAGTTAACAGATTGTGCATCATCGCTAGCGAGTCATAGTTTACGCATCCAAGCGACCGCGTCTTCTTGTTTATCAACCCAAATCATTTCGGGTAGGTTTTTGATCACATAGTTGCGATACGAGCGGCTGTTGATTCTAGAATCACCCAGCACAAACAATCCCATGTCACTCGCTTCACGCATTAGTCGACCAAAACCCTGCTTTAGCGACAAGACGGTCTTTGGCAATGCCAGTTCCGTAAAGCCGTTACCTCCATTGCCACGAATCACCATGGATTGAGCATTGTAGATGGGGTCTAGTGGATTTGGAAAAGGTAGTTTGTCGATGATCAACAGCTTCAACCCTGCGCCCCTGACATCCACCCCTTCCCAAAAGCTTTGCGTGCCTAACAATACACTACGCGGAGACGCTTTAAACTCTGTAAGCATTTGGATTTTGGACTTGGCACCTTGCACAAGTAGTGGTCTTCCAATATTTTTCAGTTCGAGCGCGGCTAACTGTAATGCCCGATGACTGGTAAACAGGAAAAAAGTCTTTCCTTTGTTATTCGCGATCAAAGGCACACAACGCGCCACAAGTTTTTTGGTATGCGCCTCGTTACCCGGCTCAGGTAAACCAGCGGGTACGTAAGCTCGGACCGATTTTAGATAATCGAAGGGGCTTTCGAAGATCGCTGTAATTTCATCGGTCACACCCAGTTCTGACTCGAAGTGTTTAAAAGAACCATCTACCGATAATGTCGCGGAGGTGAATATCCAACTGGCCCCAGAAGCCTTAACAACCTTTTGGAACTCAGTGCTAATCTCCAAAGGAGAAAGATGAATTGTATAACTACCCTGAGTTCTCTCAATCCAGTGAACACAACCTTTATCAGGATCGGACTGTTCCGTGAGCAGTACGAATATATCCGCCATGCCCAGTGCTCGTTTGGCACATTGCGCCAGGCCGTCACTTCTATCAGCGACATCCAGAAGACGATTACCTAACTCTGCCAAGGCTTGGTCAACAGCAAGAATAAGCAGACGAGACTTTTTGTTCAGCCATCGTTCAAAGTGCGGGTCAGTATCCGCAAGTATCACCTGTTTTAAGGCCACCAGTTGGGTGGCAAGAGCGTTCACATAATTCAAACTGTGTGCGTCATCATTACCCAGGAGTGCCAATTCAGCTCTAACATCCCGTAATAGTTCAGCGAATTGACCGCTGGATAACCGTTGTCCAAAAAAATGGCGAGCAATGTCCGGTATCTGATGCGCCTCATCGATCACCAATGCGGTGACATCAGGCAGGAGTGACCGAATGTTGTCCTCCCGTTGAGCGAGATCAGCCAGTAAAAGATGATGGTTCACGATAACAATGTCAGCCTGGCTAGCTTTCTCTCTTGCACGGTACAGCGGACATTCGTTAAATTCAGGACACCTGCTACCCAGACAATTGTCTCTGCTGCTGGTCACCAGTTTTTGCAGGGCTGCATTTTTCTCCGGGTCCAGAATTTCAGTCAGGTCATTGGTGCGACTACGAGTTGACCAACTGCGTACTGCCATTAATTCGTGTGCAAGGAGTTCATTGCTGTGGTCTATCTTTATGTTGGTCTTTAACCGCTGCGGACAGAGGTAATTAGCTCTGCCTTTTAACAACGCGACTCTCTTTTTAGGAAACATCTTCTGTAAAACCGGCAAGTCTTTCTGAAACAACTGGTCCTGAAGGTTTTTTGTGCCTGTAGAAATAATCACGGGACCGGAAGCCATAAATGCCGGCACAAGATAGCTCAGGGTTTTCCCGGTACCGGTTCCAGCCTCAAAGACCCCGACTGTTCCACTGACCATCACCGACTCTATATTAACCGCTAACTCAAGCTGGCCCTTCCGTACCGAATATTCCGGCCAGGCGCGAGCGAGTGAGTCAAAAATATCCAGGAGGTTTTGCATACAACTAATTTGAATCTAAAGTGTGCATAAATGATGATGCCATTAGAGGAACAATAAGCCATGAATACCACCGCAATCGTACTAGCAGGGGGCAAGGGATCAAGAATGAATTACGCAGAAAAAGCCTGGATGTTACATCAGGGAAAACCTCTCTTATCTCATGTCGTTGATTCGATCCGCCCACAAGTAGATTTGATCCTGATCAGCAGGAACAACACCAACGACCCTAGGTATGACAAACTACCCTACCCCTGCATTGCAGACATCGCGTTTAACCCTAATGATAATGACGGTGAAGCGGCTGAACAACAAGGTCCGCTCTCCGGGATCCGCGCCTGTGCACGACACGTAAAAACATCGCTGACACTTGTGGTCCCCTGCGATACTCCACGTTTACCCAATAATCTTATGCCTAAATTACTGGAGGGCCTTGGTGACGCATCTATTGCGGTGGTACACGACGGGGTAAATGAACAGCCGCTAATTTTTCTTGCACAAACCGTAGCACTTGAGGGGATAGACCTATACCTGAAGGCTGGTCGTCGTTCAGTAAAAGGATGGCTTGACGGGATGAATCGCAATCGAGTCTATTTTCAGCACGGTTCCGCTCACTTCGAGAATTTCAACACCGTCGATCAACTAGCGTAGCCGTCCAAGTCGCTAACCCCTGGCCCAAAGGACCACTGGGATCCGTGAAAGGGTGCTGAACCTACCCCGCACCCTGCTGAAAAGCGACACAGAGGCTTTGATATTTGACAGAGGCTTTGACATTTGAGAAAGCCTATCAGCAAAAAGCCCTCATATAAGAGGGCTTTTTAATAATACCGCTGCTACTTCTTTGCAGCTTTTTGCTAAGCAGGCTTCTTCTTAGCCGCTACTTTCTTCTTTGCAGCCGGCTTCTTCTTAGCCGCTACCTTCTTCTTCGCAGCAGGCTTCTTCTTAGCCGCTACCTTCTTCTTCGCAGCAGGCTTCTTCTTAGCCGCTACCTTCTTCTTCGCAGCAGGCTTTTTCTTAGCCGCTACCTTCTTCTTCGCAGCAGGCTTTTTCTTAGCCGCTACCTTCTTCTTCGCAGCAGGCTTTTTCTTAGCCGCTACCTTCTTCTTCGCAGCAGGCTTTTTCTTAGCCGCTACCTTCTTCTTCGCAGCAGGCTTTTTCTTAGCCGCTACCTTCTTCTTCGCAGCAGGCTTTTTCTTAGCCGCTACCTTCTTCTTCGCAGCAGGCTTTTTCTTAGCCGCTACCTTCTTCTTCGCAGCAGGCTTTTTCTTAGCCGCTACTTTTTTGTCAGCAGCTACTTTTTTCTCAGCAGCAGGTTTCTTTTTTGCAGCTTTCTTTTTTTTCGCAACCACTTTCATCGCTCCTGTATTACGTTGAAAAGTTCTTCTCTTTATCGAGTTGTATTTTTCCGTTCGCTGAGTTTAAGAATACTCAACACGGCATTAACGCTAATACAATCTAAAGTTTAGAAAAAAAAATTTCAATTTGCACACTTTTTTCAAAATAATTTTATTATTCAAGAATTTAAACGTGCTACTTAAGACAGAATTTAGAAAAGTGAAGTAACGAAAACTTTAACCGTATGACCTTGTCATACAAAGAAGGTTTCCTTTAGTCGGTTAGTGATCAAGGATACCGAAGATGACTTGCTTAATGTCGTCACTGTTACCGCGCCCATCCGTCGTGTGATAACTCAGTTTACTGTCCTGCTGCTGCGACATTTTTTTATAGAACGACACTAAAGGTTCTGTTTGTTCTCTATATACACTGAGACGCTCAACAATTGTTTCTTCTTTGTCGTCTTCGCGTTGAACCAGCGGGTCACCAGTTAGGTCATCAACCCCCTGAACATTTGGCGGATTGTTGTGTACATGATAAACACGCCCCGATTCAAGGTGCAGACGTCTACCCGACAACCTTGTTACTATTTCGTCATCAGGAACATTAATCTCTATGACGTGATCAATTTCAATGTTTTGTGACACTAGAGAATTAGCTTGTGGAATGGTTCGCGGGAACCCGTCAAACAAGAACCCGTTCGTACAATCATCTTTAGCAATTCGCTCTTTTACCAAATCAAGGATGATTTCATCAGTAACAAGAGCGCCGCTATCCATCACTGCCTTAACTTTTTTACCTAGCGCTGTGCCATCTCGAATCGCTTCACGCAACATATCACCCGTTGATATCTGCGGAATGCCGTATTTTTCTACGATGTACTGCGCCTGTGTCCCTTTGCCCACCCCTGGGGCTCCTAGCAGGATCAATTTCACGATTTAACTCCCGGATCTACCTAAATAAAATTCTGAACTAATGTAGTCATTACTCACGATGATACTGTACGCCTTGCGCTAGTCACGTTGGGAAGTTGTTTTATCTTTTCCAGCGTCTGTAATAATTTGTTTAGCTGCACCACCTCGATAACCATTTTGATCGATACGCGATTATTTTGTCTATCTGTCAACGTAGTGGTCGATTGAACATTGGTGTGCTCACGCATCAATATACCCGTGATGTCGTGCAGCAACCCAAAGCGATCGTAGGCAAGAACCTCTATACTAACAGGGAAGGTTACCTCCACAGATTCTTTCCACTCCAAGGTCATCAGGCGCCCGTAGACATCTGCTTTCAATGCCTGCAGGCAATCATGCCGATGAACGTGCACACGGTCTGCATCATCTACCACGCCTACAATAAGGTCGCCGGGGACCGGCTGGCAGCATTCAGACATCTCGTAGCCAAGATCACCCTGACCTCTAATGGTTGCTTTATCTTCAGCAGCCCCAATATCCAGCACCAGCTGATGATCCGAAATATCCAGCTGCACCAGGTCCGCCGCTTCTTCAACCACGTCAAACGCCGCCAGTTCGCCAACTGCGATTGCGTAAAACAGTTCGTTGGGTGACTCGTAATCCATACGATCAACCAGGTCAGAGAACTCAAAATGTTCGACACCCAGATGGCTCAGTTCTTCGACCAGCAACTTCTTACCTTCTTCTACGTTCTTTTCTTTTTCTCTTCGAGCAAACCAACCCTGGATCTTGGCACGGGCCCGCGATGTCGCCACATAACCAAGGTGCTCGTGCAGCCATTCCCGCCTGGGTTCTGGCTCATCACCAACAATAATTTCTATTCGGTCTCCCGAACTCATGACAGTGTTTAGTGACACAACACGTCCGTTAAGTTTTGCACCGCGACACTTATGTCCGATTTCCGTGTGCACCCGGTAGGCAAAATCTATAGGGGTGGCACCAGGCGTCATGTCTACTACGTCACCATCCGGCGTAAAAACGTATATACGATCGACCGACAGAGTGCTGAAAAGATCTAGCTCGCTATCGCCTTCTTCATCCTGTCCTTCAATGATGTGGCGCAGCCAGGCAATCCTTTGCTCGTATGACTCCGAGCCTTTTAGATCGCCAGCGTCCTTGTATTGCCAATGTGAACACACACCGAACTCAGCTTCTTCGTGCATATCCTGGGTACGAATCTGTATTTCCAGTATTTTACCTTCAGGGCCGATAACAGCAGTATGAAGTGACTGGTAACCATTTTCTTTCGGATTCGCGACATAATCATCGAATTCATGAGGAACATTGCGCCACAAATTGTGAACTACGCCCAATATTCGATAACAATCACCTTCGTCGCCAACCAGTATCCGGACTGCACGAACATCATAGACCTCGGAAAAAGGAATACCCTTCCGACGCATCTTTCTCCAAATGCTATAGATATGTTTTGGTCGACCATCTACCTTACAGTCAATACCAACTTGCTTAACCCTGCGATTCAGTTCGGTTACCACATTGGCAATGTACTCCTGCCTGACGGTTCTCTTCTCGTCTAGCAACTTTGCAATGCGCTTGTACGAAAGTGGTTCCCTTAGCCGAAACGACAGATCTTCTAATTCCCACTTAAGATGACCGATACCTAGCCTGTGGGCGAGCGGCGCATAAACCTCAAAAACCTCCCTGGCCAACCTCAGCCCCCGGGGGGTCTTGCTTGCCACTGCATTCCTAATGGCGCAAGTTCTCTCTGCAAGCTTTAAAAGCGCTACACGCACATCATCGACCAGAGACACAAGCATTCTTCTTGCCTGCTCTATTTGGTCCTGGCGCTCACCAAACAGTTTCTTGGTTGCACCAAACTGGATGTCACTAATGGCCGCCATCTTTAACGCGCCTTCGACCAAACGAGCAACGTCCGCCCCAAACTGTTTCTTAACGTGATTGATCGTCAACTGATTTTCACGAACAGCACGATAAATTATCGCGGCCACCATGCCATCTTCATCAACATACAACTCGTTAAGGATTTCCGCCATCCCAAGGCCCATACGAAAGCTGCTGTGCCCTTCGGCCCAAGCGCCCCCTGTGGTTAATGCTTTTTCTTCGGCCTGCTCTGAAAGATCGCAGACCTGACGTAGGCGGGACAAATTGAGTTCAGGACGCGCATCGCCGATCTTAGACAGCCACATTTCAATATTGACTGAACCATCAGCCAGTAATGGTTGTTCTTGTCTGACTTTAACCATGAAAAAATCGTTAAGTATTGGCGGCTTATTGGGGTTACCCCTAACGGACGAGGAGCGCTATAGATTCTACATGGGTTGTATGAGGAAACATATCAATTATTCCCGCCGATTGGAGCTCAAATCCCTGGTTTTCCAGGATTGCTATGTCTCGAGCCAGCGTCTCTGGGTTGCAGGAAACGTACACCACCCTGCTTACATCGCTACTGGCAAGCCTTTTGACCATCGCTTCCGCACCGCTTCGGGGCGGATCAAGCAGGACTTTATTAATCCCTTTCAAACTGTTGCTTTCAGCGATTTCTGACTGCAAGTCTTCAACGAAAAATGACACATTTTCCACACCATTGAGTCGCGCGTTTTCACGCGCCCGCGCAATACTGCTGGCGGATTGTTCTGCGCCCGTGACCTTCCTGGCAAACCGGGATATCGCGAGCGAAAAATTGCCTATTCCGCAAAAGGCGTCAAACACCTGGTCCGTCGGATCGATATCCAGCAGTTCTATCGCCTTGGCCACCATTAACCTGTTTACCGGAAGGTTCACCTGCGTGAAATCCTGCGGGGAGAATTGAAAAACCAGGCCGTAATCAGGCAACTCATAATGCAGCACGTCAGTGTTGTCCTGCGGAAAAATTTTATGGGTACTATCGAGCCCCTCCGGTTGCAGAAACATCTGGACAGATTGCTCATGCCCGAATGACTGCAGTTTCTGCAGATCATCCTCCGACATTGCCGCCAGATGGCGAAAGATTAACGCGACATCACTGTCGCCGCAGGCAACTTCAATCTGCGGAATTGTCGTTGGCTGACTCAAGCCACTAATGAGTTCTATCAAAGGCTCAATCAGATTTGAAACCGGATCGACAAGTATCGGACAATTTTCAATGTCGGTAATATAAGGCTTCATCTTTTCCCTAAAACCTACCAGCACTCTGCCTTTTTTGTCCACATACTTCACCCCAAGGCGCGCTTTAGTGCGATAGCCATAGGGAGGCGCAAAGATAGGTTCCATCCATTCCCCGGGCACAATCTGATCAAATGTTTGTTGAACCTGGGCCTGCTTCAATGCCAACTGATAGGCATGGCTTGCATGCTGGAAACTACAACCGCCACAAAACGACGCTGCTTTACACAAGGGCGTTACCCTGTGACTGGATGAAGTAACGACTTCAGTCGATCGCAGGTACAGCCGCTTTCGTTTTCTGGCAACGGGCACCGCAATAACTTTTTCTCCAGGCAACGCACCAAAAACAGCGTGCTTTCCGTCTGCAGTATAGGCGCAGCCATCCTTTGCCACGGTTTCCACCGTGACCTCAATAGGGTCGTTTGATTTCATTGAGAACTGTTCGATTAACCGTTGCTAAATACACCGGTGGAAAGGTACCGATCGCCGCGATCACATGCAATAGCCACAATGGTGGCATTGGTCACTGCGTCACTTAGCAACAAAGCACCTGCCACCGCTCCACCCGAGGAAACACCGGAAAAGATGCCTTCCTCTTTCGCTAATCGCCGCATGGTCACCTCGGCAAGAGTTTGCTCGACGTCAAGCACTCGGTCAACATGTTCGCTGTTGTAAATCTTTGGCAGATAAGCTTTCGGCCATCGACGAATTCCCGGTATTTGTGAACCCTCAACAGGCTGCAATCCAACAATCTGGATATCCGGGTTCATCTCCTTGAAGTATCTTGAACATCCCATAATAGTACCGGTCGTACCCATCGAACTAACGAAATGCGTGATCTCGCCTTTTGTCTGCCGATAAATTTCCGGCGCGGTTCCTTCGTAATGAGCAATCGGGTTGTCTTCGTTGGCGAACTGGTCAAGGACATGGCCTTTCCCTTCTAACTGCATTTTTTTTGCAAGATCACGCGCGCCCTCCATACCTTCTTGCTGGGTGACTATTAAAAGCTCCGCGCCATAAGCCGCCATCGAAGATTTACGTTCCGCACTCATGTGAGCGGGCATAATCAGCACCATCCGATAACCCTTAATCGCCGCAGCCATGGCCAGCGCTATGCCTGTATTGCCGCTGGTCGCCTCAATAAGCGTATCGCCGGGTTTGATAGCCCCTCGTTCTTCGGCGCGCTGAATCATACTGATAGCAGGTCGATCCTTAACCGACCCAGCGGGATTGTTGCCTTCCAATTTGACCAAAATGGTATTACTCGTGTCACCAGGAAGACGTTGAAGCCTGACGAGCGGTGTTTCACCAATGCAGTCTTCAATGGTGGGATAATCAGTCATGAACGGGCGCCTACTTACAGGAATCGACATCATAGAAGAAGTTTGAAGGTCCAGATAATACCAGGATTGTCTATTCAAATTCATTTCAGGCATAAGCTACCACCTCAGTGTATATTCCCTATACAAGAATAAGCTGGGGAAATAGAAAAGGATGCGATTCTCTTCCGAAATCTTCCTGTTATTGCTTCTCGCGATATCCCCGCTCCTGATACTGGGGGGGCTGTCTTTGAGCTTTACGATGCTTGATGAGTGGTTCCTTTTAGCCGGCGCCATGAGCATCATGTTCGCACTGACCGCGATCGCTCGATTACACCACAGATTATTTCAACCCCTAAAGACGCTTATTGAAAACCTTTATAAAACCGCTGAAACACCAGAAAACCATCAACCGCCGGAGTTGCGACAATTGCTGCAGGCGATTCGCTTTTATTCAGCAGCCGGTAACGTTGATGTAATGAACCGAATCAGGGAACTTGAACTAGTGACGCGCAACCACATCAGCGCACAAATTGCGTACGACCTGTTACTAAAACAGGAACGTGAAGTGCTCAGGGAAACAAAACGTGACCTGGCTGATGCCAATAAAAAGTTCGTGGTTCAAAAACTACTGGCACGTGAGACTGCAAAAAAAGTGTTTGCGTTGGCCAACAGCAATCCCCTTGGCCCCGAGACCGTCACAGAACTTGAAAACCTTCAGTTTCTGCTCACAGATTCACATCACTTTTCTGCAACGGAAAATCACGATCTTTTAATGTTGATTGATCGCGTCATCGACATTACAGCACCCCTTTCAAGAATGCGAAATAGCGCTTTTTATGTTGAATTTGAAGCGGATTGCCCGCGCCACTTTGACATGGACAACCAACGATTTGGTTTCAGTTTTTTTCAGTTGATCATCGGCTACCTGACACCCGATGACCAAAATCAAGACCAAAAAGAACAGATTTTTCTTAAGGTCAAGCAAACTACCAGAGGCTTTTCGTTAACTTTCCCAAAGGCATCAAACCCAAAGCCGAATGCAGCGCTAGAAAAAGGTTTGAAATCCGCTGGCGCCACATGGAACCATAAAACGCTGAACTTCCCCGCCACGATAACCTACCAGCAAATGCCAACAAACACCGATCTCACCGCGATTGTAGTCGCACAGAACAAACACGAACGGGCAAGTCTTACTAAAAGGCTAAATTTTCTTGGGGTCCAGTGTATTACCGACTTCAAAAACCAGCACTTGGATATCTGTATCGTTGCCGATGAAACAAGTGAGGTGTTCCATGCGATCAAACTCTACCTGCCAGAGACAGCCTTTGTACTGATGCTAAACAACCGTCAGTATTATCACCAGCCACGATGGATCGCCTTGAATGACCCCGTGACACAAAATCAATTGAAGAAAGTCGTCGCCAGGGTTGCCAGCACAAAAAAGATCTCTTACGACAAGAATATTCTTGTGGTTGATGACAGTGAGGTCAATATTCGATTGCTTGAGATACAACTTAATGAGCTGGGTCACAACGTTACTATCGCTGGTAACGGTGAGGTAGCAGTTGCCCTGGCAACGAAAGATCGATTCGAGATGATCTTCATGGATATACAAATGCCAGGCATCGACGGGTTGGAGGCAACCCTCAGAATTCGCCAACAAAATCGAACTGTCCCCATTATGGGATTGACTGCTCACGCCACAGCAGAAGAGCGAAAAGAGTACTTGAGGGCAGGCATGAACGACGTCCTTATCAAACCAGTCAGCATAGAGCGCCTTCGCGGCTTGACGCAGCGACTGGGCCGACCCGATGCTTTTCCTCCCATGGCGGCATCTGGCACCAATGCCCTGCCAGCATTCGATCTGAACATGGCGCTAGCAAACGCAGGTGATCGCCGCGACCTTGCAACTGAACTGTTTGACCTGCTTCTGGCAACCCTCCCCGAGGACCTTAATGCCATAAACGCAGCATCGAGTAATACTGACGAACTTAAACGCACTGTTCACAAGTTACATGGCGCGGTTCGTTATTGTGGGGTTCCAAGACTTGCAAAGGCTATCGAAAAGCTGGAATTAGCATTGAAGAACGGTAATGGTTCTGAAGTCCAGCCGCTGCTAAACCTGCTAAACGGTGAAGTGACTGCTCTTAACACCTGGCATCAGGACAACCCCGATATTTTAAGTTCAAAAGATCAACAACTCAAACACCATTAGACGCGATGACATAGGCGATGGCATAGTCACGCTCATCAGACAGGCTAATATGAATATCAGAGATGCCAAGCTCTTCGGCTCGAGATTTCGCTTCCCCTGTTAACCTGACCAGAGGAGCACCGCTCTCCATTCGAGCTATTTCGATATTTCTAAAATGCACTCCTCTACTCATACCCGTCCCAAGCGCCTTGGAAACAGCTTCTTTAGCAGAAAACTGCCTCGCCAAATAAGCCGCCAGTCGGCTACCAGTGAGTGACCGATGTTCACTGGTACACAGAATTTTGTCAGTAAAACGTCCACCAAAGCGCGCAAGGGATCTTTGGATCCTTCTGATATCTACAATGTCGGTGCCTATTCCAACGATCACAAGCGAGCACCTTTGAACAGGCTGCGGCTTTTGAGGGGTTTGTCGCCCAGCAACTCTGCGAGCGAAAGCCTTGTCAGGTTCAACAACCGCCTACTATCCACTCGCTCGAGATCACCCGTGGCGATTCTGAGCACTTCGACGCCAGGAAAGGTTTCACCCTGAGGTTCTTGTATTGCATGAAACCCCTCATGGACCACAAATCGATAGTCCTGGTCAGCAGAAATCGGTTGCCCGTCACGTGAGTCGTAATCAAAATTAATCCCGTAACCCAGTTCCTGCAATAGGCATAGCTCGAACCTTCTGATGGCTAACACCTCGTCAACCGACGATTGTTTTGAGGGAGCTTGTCCTACTATTGAGTGTTCAGGTAACACCAGTTCTGAAAGAAGATTCTCGTACCCCTGATATAAGCCAGTAATCGGTTCGAATCGATCCAATAACCTATAGAGCAGTTCATTGACATACAGACCAAGCATCAACGCCTTGCCAGTCAGGCCGAACGGCTTCTCAGGGAAATCTATCGTCGTAGAAGTCTTT
>Ga0209711_10001877_pt1 | contig 19783 bp, 20 predicted proteins | sample ArcticOcean_MG_C_7_FD_187441 | JGI IMG/M metagenome (GOLD analysis project Ga0209711, IMG submission 187441) | Marine microbial communities from western Arctic Ocean - ArcticOcean_MG_CB11_88 (SPAdes) (version 2) | ecosystem: Environmental > Aquatic > Marine > Oceanic | place: Arctic Ocean... | reverse complement strand
GGGGAGGTATAGCAATCTATTCATCTGAATTCCATTTAGAAATACAGTATTGTTTTTTTATGGATCTACAGCAAATTATAGGTCTTGTTTTTGCTCCGTGGAACGCAGGAAAATTCCCTTTTTGGGGGAGGTATAGTTGCATTGGATAAGATTTGGTTTTGCAAAAATACACAATAATTATAAAACAGCCCTATGGTCTTTGTCTGTCAACAGATTATCCTTACATTTGCGCACTCTTATGATTAACTAGAACAAGAGTACAAAAAGAAAATTAAGAACAACTTCTGTTGTTTTTCATTTAAAGTTCTACAAAACAATGGAATACAAATATTTATCGGCAATGGCTGAAGAAAATAACACACCGCAAGAGGCTAATGAGCAAGCTGCTCAACAAGAGGTCCACGCACAACCTACTGCAAATAATGCAGAGGATTTCCTTTCAAACTTTAACTGGCACAATTACGAAGAAGGTATCGACGTAATCGAAGATGCTCAATTATTAGAGTTTGAAACCCTAGTAAAAGAAAATTTTGTAGACACAGCTGATGAAGATGTGATTGACGGAACGGTTGTCTTTATGACAGAGCGTGAAGCGATCATTGATATTAATGCAAAGTCTGAAGGAGTTATCTCATTAAACGAATTCCGTTACAATCCTGACCTTAAGGTTGGAGATAAAGTAGAGGTTATCGTTGATGCTCGTGAAGACAGAACAGGTCAATTGATTCTTTCTCACCGTAAAGCACGTGTGATTAAGGCTTGGGATCGTGTCAATAATGCACATGATACAGGTGAAATCGTTAATGGTTTTGTTAAATGTAGAACTAAAGGGGGAATGATTGTAGATGTTTTCGGAATCGAAGCATTCTTGCCAGGATCTCAAATCGACGTTAAACCAATCCGTGACTACGATCAGTATGTAAATAAAACAATGGAATTCAAAGTGGTTAAAATTAACCAAGAATTCAAAAACGTTGTTGTATCGCATAAAGCCTTGATCGAAGCAGATATCGAAGAACAGAAAAAAGAAATCATTGGACAACTTGAAAAAGGTCAAGTTCTTGAAGGAACTGTCAAAAACATTACTTCATACGGAGTATTCATCGACCTTGGAGGTGTAGATGGATTAATCCACATCACAGACCTTTCTTGGAGTCGTATCAATCACCCGAACGAGATTTTGGAATTAGACCAAAAACTCAACGTGGTAATCTTAGACTTTGATGATAACAAATCTAGAATCCAATTAGGATTAAAACAATTGAGCGCTCATCCGTGGGATCAATTGGGAGATACAATCAAAGAAGGTCAAAAAGTAAAAGGTAAAGTTGTTGTGATCGCAGATTATGGCGCATTTATCGAAATCGAAGATGGTGTTGAAGGTCTTATCCACGTTTCTGAAATGTCTTGGTCTACGCACTTGCGTTCGGCTCAAGATTTCGTGAAAGTTGGAGACGAAGTAGAAGCAGTTATCTTAACCTTAGATCGTGAGACACGTAAAATGTCTCTTGGAATCAAGCAATTGACTCAAGATCCTTGGACCGATATTACTACTAAATACCCTGTACAATCGAAGCATTCTGGAATCGTAAGAAACTTCACTAACTTCGGTGTATTCATCGAACTAGAAGAAGGAATCGACGGTTTAGTATACATCTCTGATTTATCTTGGACTAAGAAAGTGAAGCACCCATCAGAAATTCTGACGGTTGGCGATACAATCGAAGTTCTAGTTTTAGAATTGGATGTTGAAGGACGTAAACTTAGTTTAGGTCACAAACAAACAATGGACAATCCATGGGATAAATACGAAACTGAATTTGCACTTGATACAACGCATAAAGCTGAATTAGCTGAAATCGTTGACAAAGGAGCGACCATCAACTTCAACGAACATGTTGTTGCTTTTGTTCCTTCACGTCACCTTGAAAAAGAAGATGGAAGCAAACTCGGATTGGGTGAAGAAATTGAATTCAAAATCATCGAATTTAATAAAGAATTCAAACGTGTAGTAGCATCTCACACAGCACTTTTCAAAGAAGAAGAGCGTAATAACATACGTAAAGCAACTAAGAAAATCGCTGCAAGTAACTCTGAAAAGACGACTCTTGGAGATCTAGACGCTTTAGCTGAATTGAAACAAAAGATGGAAGGGAAATAATCCTTTTTTCTTTATTCTTAAAACCCCCTTTTTTAAAGGGGGTTTTTTTATGCCCATAAATCAAGTTGGCTAGATAAAAAATAATATTTTTGTAGTATAAAACAAAAGGCATGCAACCCAAGCTACTTCTTAATGCACACCAAATAGACATCCTATTGCATCGCCTTGCATGTCAATTAATAGAACGCCATCTCGATTTTTCAAAGACTGTGCTTATTGGCTTACAGCCTCGAGGTGCTTTTGTTCTGGATCGATTGATCAATCTGCTTTCCAAAAACTACGGTATCGTTGATATTGCCCACGGGAAACTTGACACTACATTTTTTAGAGACGATTTTAGAAGAACAGATAAGCCGCATGCGGCCAACGCAACCCAAATGAATGTTTCTGTTGAAGACAAGTGTATTGTCTTCATAGACGATGTTTTATATACCGGAAGAAGTATTCGAGCTGCCCTAACTGCAATTGAATCGTATGGGCGTCCTAGTGAAATAGAATTATTGACCCTTATTGATCGTCGTTTTAGTCGTCATCTTCCTATACAGCCCGATTATGTGGGGCGCCAAATAGATTCCTTGCAAAACGATAAGGTAGAAGTGAAGTGGAAAGAAGTAACAGACGAAGATGCTGTATATTTGATTAAAGAAACCCTATGAGTGAATTAAGTGTAGACCATTTATTGGGAATAAAATACCTGAAAGAAGATGATCTTCATCTCATCTTTGAAACTGCGGATCACTTCAAAGAAGTAATCAATAGAAAAATAAAAAAGGTTCCAACCTTACGAGATGTAACCATTGCAAACCTTTTTTTTGAAAACAGTACCCGAACAAAGCTTTCTTTCGAGTTAGCCGAAAAACGTTTAAGTGCTGATGTAATTAATTTTTCTGCAGCACAATCTTCGGTTAAAAAAGGGGAAACCCTTATCGATACAGTAAATAACATCTTGGCTATGAAGGTCGATATGGTAGTGATGCGACATCCAAATCCAGGTGCAGCTTCTTTCTTATCTAAGAATGTCGATGCCTGTATAATCAATGCAGGAGACGGAACCCATGAACATCCAACTCAAGCCTTACTCGATGCTTTTTCAATACGTGAAAGATTCGGAGAAGTAGCGGGTAAGAAAATAGTAATTGTTGGAGACATATTGCATTCACGAGTAGCGCTCTCCAATATTTTTGCCCTAAAAAAACTAGGGGCAGAAGTTAAGCTATGCGGACCTAAAAGTCTTTTGCCTAAGCATTATGAGTCTTTAGGTGTTGCGGTTGAATTAGACCTTAAAAAAGCCTTACAATGGTGTGATGCGGCGAATATGCTCCGCGTTCAGAATGAACGTATGGATAAGAGTTATTTTCCATCCATCCGAGAATATACACAGCTTTATGGTTTAGGTCTCCCGCTACTTAAAAGTTTAAATAAAGAAATTGTAGTCTTGCACCCTGGACCAATCAATCGAGGTGTCGAAATCAGTTCTCAAGTAGCCGATTCTGACCAAGCCATCATTTTAGATCAAGTAGAAAATGGCGTAGCGATTCGCATGGCTGTGATTTATCTTTTAGCCTCAAAAATAATGATACCAGCATAATGATTTTAAGTAAAGAAAACAACACCCTTGTTTTGCGATTAGATGAGGAAAACATTAGAGACTCGAAGGTTTTTTGCTCGGACTATGCCAAAGAGGCAAAAGGGCTTGATGTTGTTCTAGATGCACTACAACTTCCAAATCTGAATACACACAAAGACGCACTTGCAATGGTTTTAACTACCTTCCAAAACGAAGAAAACACTTGTGTTACCGTTGCTTTACCCAAACAATACAGTGACCTTCCAGAGGCTTGGGTTTTTGTCCCAACACTAGAAGAAGCTCACGATTTTATCGAATTGGAGCGTATACAACGCGACTTAGGATTTTAGACTTATGCAATTAACTATCATCGGCTGTCATGCCGCAACCCCACGTAAAAATGCTCAAACCACTGCTCAATTACTTGAGATAAAAGGGCATTTGATGCTAATCGATTGTGGAGAAGGTACACAAATGCAGTTACGTAAGTTGGGAGTCAAATTTGCTCGTATTCAACATATTTTTATTTCACACCTTCATGGAGATCATTTTTATGGTTTGATTGGACTGATTAGTACATTTCGTTTACTCGGAAGAGAAGCTGATTTGCATATATATGGACCAAAAGGAATCAAAGAAATCATTACCCTCCAACTTAAATTGGCTAAATCTTGGACGGATTATGCGCTATATTTCCATGAATTGGACAGTACAGAATCTGTAGTAGTTTTTGATGACGAGAAAGTTAAAGTTTCTACAGTTCCTTTGGATCACCGCGTATATACCAACGGTTACTTTTTTGAAGAGAAAGTCGGTTCGCGTAAAATTAATAGCGAAGCTGCAAAAGTGCATGGTGTTGAGGTTTGTGATATGGAAAATCTAAAATCAGGGAAAGATTATGTAAACACAGCGGGCGAATTAATCTCAAATGCACAATTAACATTCGATCCTGAACTACCGAAGTCGTATGCATTTTGCAGCGATACAGCTTATAAAGAAGACATTGTTCCCATCATTGCAAATTCAACGATGTTGTATCACGAATCTACTTTTTTAAAAAATCATCTCGATTTAGCTGCAAAAACCAAGCATAGTACAGCAGGACAAGCGGCACAAATTGCCGCCAAAGCTCAAGTTAGCGGGCTGATTCTTGGACATTATTCTACTCGTTATGGCGATTTAAATGCATTTGTTGATGAAGCGCATGAGTCTTTCCAAAACGTGTATTTAGCTGAAGACAACAAGGTTTTCGAAATATAGATCTACTTATTTATCTTTAGAAACACGAATTTTGTTCCCTTTCAGCGTTCAAAATTTAAATTTCTTTCTCGGTTATTGTAACTTGCAGTCATGAAGGAAGAGAACGACATTGGACACCTACGGAAGTCATACGAAAAAGGCGCCCTAGGCGATGATAAAAAAACAATGCACCCGACTGAATTGTTTCAAGATTGGTTTGCAGCTGCTGATGCTCATCCCGATGTAGAAGAAGCCAATGCAATGAGTATTGCTACACTCGGTGAAGATGGATTCCCAAAGGCTCGTGTGGTGTTGTTAAAACAGTTCAGTCCAGAGGGCTTTGTTTTTTACACCAACTATAAAAGTCAAAAAGGTCAAGCAATTGAAGCTTATAACAAAGTTGGATTAACTTTTTTCTGGCCAGCAATGGAGCGTCAAATTATAATTAAAGGTGTAGCTCAAAAAGTTTCTGAAGAAACTTCAGATGCTTATTTCTTTTCCCGCCCGATTGGAAGTCAAATTGGAGCTATTGTTTCTCCTCAAAGTCAACCCATTGACGATCGTGCTTTTTTAGAAACCCGTCTCCAGAAATTCCAAGTGCAATACGAACAAGAGGAAATAAAACGCCCTAATTATTGGGGTGGTTTTTTAGTGGTACCACATAGTTACGAATTTTGGCAAGGTAGACCCAACCGTTTACATGATCGCATGGAATTTTCTTTAAACGAAAAAAAAATCTGGACAACAACACGTCTAGCACCATAAAATGAAAAATCTGATTTTTTTAAGACATGCTAAATCCAATTGGGATAATCCGGTTTCGGATCGTAATCGACCGCTTTCAAGTTCTGGTATAAAAGCGATTCAGCAAGTAGCATTGCATTGGAAAGATGTTTTTAGTGCTGCGCAGTGTATCATGTCTAGCCCAGCAAACAGGGCGTTGCATACAGCAACCATTCTAACGCATACCGTTGGCTATGATATGAATAAAATTAAAATTGATGAAGCGCTGTACACCTTCAGTTCCAGCGATATAATCTCATATATTAAAAGGCTAGATGATGTTTATGATCACCTATTGCTTGTAGGTCATAACCCTGCCTTTTCTGAAGTTACCCAAGAATTATCCAGTAATAACGTTCCGGAACTCAACACAGCTTGTTGGTCTCAACTTACTTTTGAAGCCAAGCACTGGTCTGAAATTAAACAAGGAACATCTATAAATGGTTCCCGAAAATCGCTATCAAATTTATGAAAGAACTTCAATCTAAACGATACGTCAATCGCGAAATAAGCTGGTTGGATTTTAACGCCCGTGTACTTCAAGAAGCCTCTGAAAAGTCAGTTCCTTTGATTGAACGTCTTCGTTTCTTAGGTATCTTTTCAAATAACTTAGATGAGTTTTTTCAAGTCCGCTTCGCGACTGTTAAACGCATATCTCAGTCTGTTTTGACAGGTAAAAAAGCGCTTGGAGGTATTGCTGCTTCTGAGTTGTTAGAAGAAATTACACAAATTGTTATTGATCAACAACGTGAAAGTCTGGATATTCTTCAGGACATAGAGAAAGAGCTGGCAGAGGAGAACATTATCTTTTTAAATGAAAAAGAAATCCGCCCCGATCAAGAGCAATTTTTAAATGAATTTTTCATTGAAAAGGTTGGTCCTGCATTGGTAACCGTAATCCTACACGATCAAGTACAGGATCTAAGTGATAACAAAGCTTTTTTGGTTGTAACACTTACTGTCGATGAGCAAGGCGAATCATCTCCTTTATATGCTCTAATAGAGTTGCCAAAACAATTGGATCGTTTTGTAGTGCTTCCTAAAGAAGGGGATAAGCAGTACGTAATGCTTTTAGATGATTTGATTCGCTATAATTTTCATTTGATTTTCAACATGTTCAATTATTCTTCTATTGAAGCGCATATGGTAAAAATAACCCGTGATGCTGAACTTGACTTAGAAGAAGATGTTGGGAAAAGTTATGTCGAAAAAATAATGAATAGTGTGAAGGATCGAATGATTGGAGATCCAGTTCGATTGGTATATGATAAAACCATTACTGAAGATACCCTAAATTTCATCATGAAGAAGTTGGGTATTGGAACAACCGATAGCTTAATTCCTGGAGGAAGGTACCACCACCGGAGAGATTATATGAATTTCCCTAGTTTGAATCGAAATGACCTAATGTACCCTTCTGTAGCTCCTTTACCAATAAAAGGGTTGCGTTTGGATGGTAATATCTTTAAATCCATTGCAGAAAAAGATTTTCTTCTTTATGCTCCTTATCATAACTACGCGTACATCATCAAATTTTTACGGGAGGCCGCCTTAGATCCTAAGGTTAGAAATATAAAAATAACCCTTTACCGTTTGTCTCAAAACTCTCAGGTTGTGAGTGCCTTAATCAATGCTGCTAAAAACGGGAAGAAGGTTACTGTACAAATCGAATTGCAAGCACGTTTTGATGAGAAGAACAACATCATCTTCGCTGAACGTCTAGATGCTGCTGGAGTACAACTTATTTTTGGTGTTCCCGGACTCAAGGTCCACACTAAAATTTGTTTAGTTGAAAGAGAAGAAGGTAAGAAATTGAAGCGCTACGGTTTCATTAGCTCAGGAAATTTCAATGAAAGTACTGCTAAAATTTATACAGACTACACACTGTTTACGGCCCATCAAAAAGTATTGAAAGACGTTGGAAAGGTGTTTGGTTTTTTCGAAGTAAACTACAAGATTAATTCCTACAAACATTTAATCGTTTCTCCGCACTATACCGCTATAGTATTGAATCGACTGATTGAAAATGAAATTGAGAACGCCTTGATGGGGAAGACGGCGAAAATAAAACTAAAACTCAACAGCATTACAAACTACAAAATCATAGACAAGCTCTATGAAGCTAGTAATGCTGGAGTTGAAATTCATATGATCGTTCGTGGAGTTTGTTGTTTGATTCCGGGTGTTAAGGGAATGAGCGAACGTATCGAAGTTATTAGCGTAGTGGATAAATATCTGGAACACCCTAGAGTCTATATTTTTGAAAATGGAGGCGAGCCCAAGATGTATATTTCATCTGCAGATTTGATGACCCGTAATATCGAAAATAGAGTAGAAGTAGCTTGTCCAATTTATGACTTGGACCTACAAAAACAAATATTAGACACCTTTATGATCAGTTGGAACGACAACGTGAAAGCTCGAATTTTGAATGGCCCAATCCAAAATAAATTCAAGGAAACAACTGGTAAACCTTATCGTTCCCAGTGGGAAATGCACGAATACTTTAAAGCCTTATTGAAGTAATGAAAGTAAAAAAATTAGCAGCAATCGATATCGGATCCAATGCAATTCGAATACTAATTGCAAACGTTGTACAAGAAGTAGGAGAGCATCCTGTTTACATGAAAAGTGAAATGATTCGAGTGCCTATTCGATTAGGGCAAGATTCATTTACCGTTGGTGAAATATCAAAGAAAAACATGAAACGTGTTGTGAAAGCTATGAAGGCTTTTAGACTGATTATGAAAGTCAATGGTGTAAAACATTATATGGCCTGTGCAACTTCAGCGCTTCGTGAGTCGAATAATGCTGACGAGCTTGTTGCCCTAGTCAAGAAAAAAGCAAAAATTAAAATTGAAGTTATCGATGGGCGTAAAGAAGCCGAGATCATTTCCAATACCACAATACTAAACGACTTTGGTCAAAACCTCAATTACCTCTATGTCGATGTAGGGGGAGGTAGTACCGAATTCAGTGTGCTACAGGGAGGAAAACGTATTGTTTCAAAATCTTTTAAAACAGGAACTGTCCGAATGATCAATAACATGGTCAACGAAAAGGTCTGGTTAGAAATTGAGAAATGGATACAAACTCATACCGCTGGGATTGAAAAAATCGCACTCTTAGGATCTGGAGGAAATATCAATAAGGTTTTTAAACTTTCGAATACCAAAGAAGGGAAGCCGCTTACTTATATCAAGATCAATACCTTTTATCAGGATTTGAAAAAGCTAACGTATGAACAGCGAATTTTGAAGTACAATCTTAATTTAGACCGTGCAGATGTTATTTTACCAGCATTAGAAATATACCTCAAGGCTTTAAAATGGAGTGGTGCATCTAAAGTTTTCGTTCCTAAAATTGGTTTAGCTGATGGAATGATTAAGATGATGTACAAGAAGTTTAATGCTTAAGTCTATACATCCAAATCAAACTCTTGTTTTAGTAGATCAATAACGGGATTGATTTCTTTTAAACGCTCATACTTTTCGTCTGGAGTATAGATGAAGTTCTTTTCTGTAAGTTCATCAACAATAACTTTGACTGACAAGTCATAATTCTTTAAACTTGCTCTGAGGTAGGGAACGAAGGTTGTAAATTCTCTTTCGAGTTCTACTTTGTTGAGATCTGAAGGTACATTGAAATGTACTGTTGTACTATCGGCAAGAACAGGTTTGCTTATCTTAAGGAGCGAAGCAATGTTTTGATCTCCCTTTTCAAATTTCATCGCTTGATACGTATTCCAGAAATTTAAGAGCTCTTCTTCACTAAAAGCCTCGGTCGGAAGGTCTTTTATAGCTTCAGTTGGTTTTTGTTGCTGTTCCCAATCTTTTTTCTTTTTAATACTGGAAAGGGACATACTAGAAACCTGATTGGATTGTAGGGATCCTATTTTTATTTCTGGTTTTGGAATAACCTCTTTCGGTGGTTCGGTAGGAACAACTTCAGCTACTGGTTCACTAACAGTTTTTGGTTCTTCAGTTTTTGGTATTGAAGCAACTGTGTTTGTTTTGGAAGGATTGAGTTTATGGGTTGGGATTAGCTGCCCTTTTTTTTTTCTCCATCGAAGTGGAGTGAGGCAAGCTGCATGATGCATAATTCGACGTGTAAGCGCTTGTTGTTGCTGTTTTTGAAATTCAGTTCACAACCATGGGCCAAATCAATTGCATCCATTAGATAGCTCAAACTGAGCTTTGTTGCCTGATCTGCATAAGCTTGTTGAAGGCTTTCGCTTATTTCGAGTAGCGGAATTGTTTTAGGATTTTTACTTACTAGCAAATCTCTAAAGTGTGCAGCAAGTCCAGCTACGAATTGGTGGCCCTCTATGCCTTTTTGCAGAATGGTATCGAATTGTATTAAACTATCGGGTATGTTGTTTGCTATGAGGTGATCTGTAAATTCTAAATAGGCACCTTTATCTAAAATATTTAGATTCTCAGCAACAGCTTCTGCGGTCAAATTCTGATTACAAAAACTACTCATTCGATCGAAAATTGACAAGGCATCTCGCATGGCACCATCTGCTTTTTGTGCAATCAAATGCAGGGCTTCATCTTCGTAAGTAATTCCTTGCTCTTTGGCTAAATCGGCTAGATAGTTTTGTGTATCGCTAGCCGTAATTCTTTTGAATTCGAAGATTTGACAACGCGATAATATGGTAGGTATTATTTTATGCTTTTCTGTCGTAGCTAATATAAAAATGACATGCTTTGGAGGCTCTTCTAAGGTTTTTAAAAACGCATTGAAGGCAGCAGTAGAGAGCATATGTACCTCATCGATGATATACACTTTGTGCGTCCCAGTTTGTGGCGGAATTCGAACTTGATCATTGAGACTTCGAATGTCATCAACCGAATTGTTAGAAGCTGCATCCAGTTCAAAGATATTGAAAGCAAAATCCTGATCAGGATCTATGTTCTCATGATCTTTACTGTTGATTTGTTTGGCTAAAATACGAGCACAAGTCGTTTTTCCGACGCCTCTTGGTCCACAAAAAAGTAAAGCTTGTGGGAGTTGATTCTTAAGAATAGCATTGCGTAAAGTTTCGGTGATAGCCGATTGCCCAACAACATCTTTGAATTGTTGCGGACGATATTTTAGAGCAGATACTATAAAGGGTTCCATATCCTATAAAAGTAAAAAAACTAGAAGGATATTCGACTATACTGCTTCAAAATAACATCTAAATTATTAACATAATATGTACCTTTGCGTAAGCAGGTCTCTTATCGCTGCTCATCCTAGATGAGGAGAGGAAAGTCCGGACACCATAGAGCAGTATAGCGGGTAACTCCCGTCGTTCGCCTCGGCGAATAGGACTAGTGCAGCAGAAAGTATGTACAGGTAATGCTGTAGTGAAACCAGGTAAACTCTATACGGTGCAACGCCAAGTAAATTTGCGATTGAGAGCGGCTCGCTCGATGTAAAAGGGTAGGCGGTTCGAGCTTTTGAGTAATCAAAAGCCTAGATAAATGATAAGACTCGACAGAATCCGGCTTATGGCCTGCTTTTTTTATTCAAAAAAACTAAACGTATTGCTTCCATAATTTCGTGAAGACTCAAAATTTGGGTGGTCATCCAATTTGTATTGTTTAGAATGCTCTACTACCAGTTGTCCGTTTTCTTTCAGCCAATTCCCTTCAAAAACTAAAGTAACGAGTTTCATGAATTCTTCTTCTGGAAGATCGTATGGTGGATCAGCAAAGACTACATCAAAGCTCTGGTGCGGTTTTTTGAGGTAATCAAAAACATTTTTGCACACTACGGCAACGTTCAAATCTAAATTTGTACTGGTTTCTTCTATGAAGCGCGTACAGTATTTGTTTTGATCAACTGCCACGATATCGTTTACGCCCCTAGAACCAAATTCATAACTGATGTTTCCAGTGCCTGAAAATAAATCCAGCACTCGAATTTCACTAAATTCTACCCAATTGGTTAGAATGTTGAAAAGTGCTTCTTTGGAACGGTCGGTTGTGGGTCGAACAGGAAGCTTCTTGGGAGCTGTGATTCGTCTCCCTTTTAAGGAACCTGAAATAATACGCATTAGACTATTTTATTTTCTAAAAATGGAACTGGATGTTTCGTTTGACGATTTTCGGATGGTGCATCTAGAAAAATAACGTCGCTGTGATATTCTTGAACCCCTTCGTAGTATTCTTTGTAATGATCGTATGCTCCAAGGAAAGCTAATTTAAAACTTTCTGGTTTCAAATAAAACTGTTCGGTTATGTAAAAAAGATAGTATAAAAATTCATCGACATGTTGTTGCTCAAAAGAATTGAAAAATAAGAGCTGAGCTCCTTGAAAGAGAAATAACTCAAATGCACCTTCTCTTAGATGAACAAAGAGTTGCTTCTTTGGAGTTCCCATTGAGAAGTCAGTTAGTGGCGCTAGTATGGCAGTTGTGGCATGGTTTGTTTTGAGGGTAGGAAATAGTTCTTTTAACACATTCCATTTTTTAACATCTCTCGGATAAACCACAACCTGCTTGTACGATTCCAATACATCAAATACAACCTGTTGATTTGATGCTAACGTCAGTCCTTTGGATAAATAAAATGCAGCGTTTTCTTCTTCAAACAATTCTAACGGAATGATGCTAGAAAGTCCGTCCAAATGGATTAGAGATACTGTTTCAGAAACCAATTCTTCTTGGTCTAGAAAATCAGATATTGCCTTGGGGTCTATATTGTTTGAATCTTCTATTGGATAGAAACAGGATTTCTTTTGGGTACAAAAAGAAAATCCATCCCTGAGTACAAGGATGGATAAATCATTTGGTTGATGTTTTTTAGTTTTTAGGACCATCAAATATAGAAGGCCAGTTACCGTTTTCGCTAACGTCTGTTAATGAACCTAAGACAATGTCAGGACCATTTACACCGTCGACAGAAAATGTTTCATTCTCTTGTTTTAACAAGTCTTTATTCTGATCGTGTAAAATCACGTTTTTCGAAACTTTAACTTCAAATACAGGAACACTATATCCGTTCTTGTCAATGATATCTGCTTTGATAGAAAATGTTGCATCGATACCTTCTACTGGTACTTTACTCAGGTCAGCATAATCTGTTGAGTTACGGAATAAGGAATCTTTAACTGGGATGAAACCAAGAGTATCAACAACAATAACTTCTTTTAACATATCAATACGATATACTTTATCATACTCAAGGTAAGAAGAGTCACGTTTTTGAATCAAGGTAAAAATACCATTATCAATAAAACTAACTAAGCTATCGAAATTGTCTGCATAAAAACCTTTTACGTCTTTATGAGCAATCTCAGCTTTTCTAATTTCTTTAAGACGAGAAATTACATCAGCGTAACGCTCGTTCTTAGTTTCGTTAAAATTTATAGGACCATTGATTGAATCATATATTTTATAACTAAAAAATACAATTAGAATCCAAAGTACAGCTTGTAATGCAATCTTCATTATTTTAATTTTTGTTGAAAACAAATCTACAATTTTTTTTTATTCATGAAAGTATTTAGGAAATGAATTATCTTCCCATAAATTAATAATCATAAATGGATTCTTCAGAATTTAAAAAATTACTAAGTGAAAGATTCCCTTTTGTTGCTACTGATTCGCAAAAATTCTGGTTGGAATCGATTGTTGATTTTTTATATACACCCGATAAAAATGTTTTGTATTTGCTTAAGGGTTATGCAGGAACAGGAAAGTCGACACTCATTGGGCATCTTGTAAAGCTCCTCAGTATGGCCAATTACAAAGCAGTATTAATGGCCCCAACAGGTCGTGCAGCAAAAGTAATTGCGAATTATTCTGGTAAAAAAGCATTTACGATTCACAAGCAAATTTATTTCACCAAGGCAGAAAAAGGCTCGGGAGTGCAGTTTGTCTTAAAACCTAATAAATATAGTAACACTCTTTTTATTGTTGATGAAGCCTCTATGATTGGTGATGATCGCCAGAGTGCTAAATTGTTTGAGAATGGATCGTTATTAGACGATTTGATGCAGTATGTAGATGCTGGAACCAACTGTAAGTTGCTTTTGGTAGGAGATCCCGCCCAGCTTCCTCCTGTTCACTTAACAATAAGCCCTGCTTTGGACGGAGATTACTTAGAGAACAAGTTCAATAAAGAGGTAACCGAATGGGAGTTGAAAGAAGTTGTTCGTCAGCAAAAAGACTCTGGAATTTTAAGTAACGCTACCCAGCTAAGATTGCAGATGAACGAAGAACATTTGGATTCATTTTTATTTGATCTCTCCATTGCTAACGATGTGCAGCGCTTGCAAGATGGAAACGAAATTCTAGAATTATTAGATGATGCTCTTCGCAATGGAGGCTTAGAAGAAACCGTTTTTATTGTTCGGTCAAACAAAAGAGCCAATTTATATAACCAGCAAATTAGAGGTAGGATTTTGTTTTTGGAAGCTGATTTGTCAGTTGGTGATCAATTAATGGTAGTGAAGAATAATTATTTTTGGTTAGAACCGGAATCTGATCCTGGTTTTATTGCCAATGGAGATTTGGTGAAAGTACTTCGCATCCTCAGCCATCACGAATTGTATAATTTTAAATTCGCGAAAGTTGAAGTTCAGTTGGTCGATTACCCAGACGAAAAACCTTTTGAAACAGTTGTATTGTTAGACACCTTAAGTTCTGAAAGCCCTTCTCTGACTTATGAAGAAGGAAATCAGTTGTATCAGTCGGTTCAAGAAGATTATCAACACCTCAGTTCAAAGTATAAACGTTTTTTAGCAGTAAAAAACAACCCCTATTTCAATGCTTTACAAGTTAAATATTCCTATGCCATTACTTGTCATAAGTCGCAAGGAGGTCAATGGAAAAATGTTTTCATCGAGCAACCCTATTTACCTGACGGTCCTGATTTGAGTTATTTCAGATGGCTATATACCGCTTTGACTCGTGCACAAACAAACTTATATTTGGTAGGGTTTCAGAATGATTTTTTCAAGAAATAATAACGATCTAGAGCCATATTTACGCTTACACTTAGTATTTTTGATACACATTAAGACCTTATGAAAATAATCGCCGTTATACCAGCTCGTTACCACGCTTCTCGTTTTCCAGGAAAACTGATGCAGAAACTTGGAAGGACTACTGTAATAGCACATACGTATCAAAATGTGGTGGCAACAGGCTTGTTTTCAGAAGTGCTTGTTGCGACGGATAGCGATGCGATCCAAAACGAGATTGAAAAACTGGGCGGACTTGTTTTTAGAAGTTTAAAAGAACACGAATGTGGTAGTGATCGTATTGCTGAGGCAGTTTTGAATCACCATGCGGATGTTGTAGTCAATATCCAAGGCGATGAGCCTTTTTTGAATGAACCGAGTCTCAAGGCACTCCTGAAGGTCTTTAGAGAGGATGTTGATCAACAGATTGATCTTGCTTCTTTGATGACTCCCCTTAAGGGAAAAGAAGAAATTGAAAACCCCAACAATGTGAAAGTGATTGTTGATCAACAGAATTGTGCACTTTATTTTTCCAGAAGCCCTATTCCGTATTACCGTTCAACAGATCTTCCTCAAAATTATTACAAACATCTTGGAGTTTATGCTTTTAGAAGGGAAGCATTAATCCATTTTAGTACTTCTGACATGACCCCATTGGAGCAAGCAGAAAAAATTGAGTGTATCCGCTACTTAGAGCAAGGGAAAAAAATGAAAATGGTTGTTACGCATCAAACTGCCATTGGAATAGACACTCCTGAAGATTTGAAAAAAGCAGAACATTTTTTAAATAATCCTTCTTAAGTACTATATTATGTTTCGTTTTTTCGCAAAATTAATCTTAATTAAGATCCTGAAATGGAAGGTTGTGGGGTCTTTCCCTCAGATTCCAAAATTTGTTATTGCGGTATTTCCACATACCAGTAACTACGATTTTTTTGTAGGTATTTTTATACGTAGTGTATTGAGAGAAGAAATTAATTATGTAGGAAAAACAGAGTTGTTCAATCCCTTAACTGGCTGGTTTTTCAAAAGTTTGGGTGGAGCCCCTCTCAGTAGAAAGGGAAACCAAAATGTAGTTGAAAGTATTGTAAATATCTACAACCAAAAGAAGACGTTTCGATTGGCCATTGCTCCCGAGGGCACTAGAAAAAGGGTAGAAGAATGGAAAACAGGATTTTATTATATAGCTAAAGGAGCAAAAGTTCCGATACTCTTGGTAGGGTTCGATTATTCAACAAGGACAATACATTTTTATCCTTTATTTACTCCTACAGATGATATTAAAAAAGACTACAAAACCATGAAAAGTTATTTTGTAGGTATAAAAGGTAAAAACCCCGAAAACGGAATTCTTAATCTGTAAGGCCTAAGTTGTGGTAGACATTCATCACATCGTCGTCTTCCTCTATTTTTTCGAGTAATTTTTCAACTTCCTCCACCTGTTCTGCACTCAACTTTGTTAGCGTTTGTGGAATTCGTTCAAAGCCAGAAGATAAAATCTCAAAAGAGCGGTGCTCTAATTCTTTTTGAATTGCTCCAAATTGCTCAAAAGGACCGTATAATAAAACACCATCTTCGTCAGCAAATACCTCTTCAACACCAAAGTCAATGAATTCTAATTCTAATTCTTCTGGTTCAATATTTTCAGGATTGATTCTAAAGTTACAAGTGCGATCGAACATGAATTCTACAGAACCCGATGTCCCCATATTTCCATTGGCCTTATTGAAATAACTTCTGACGTTGGCAACTGTTCTGTTGTTGTTGTCCGTAGCAGTTTCAACTAAGACAGCAATACCAAAAGGAGCATATCCTTCAAATAAAACCTCCTTATAGTTTTCTGTATTCTTATCCGATGCTTTTTTAATGGCACGTTCAACATTGTCTTTAGGCATGTTGGCTGCCTTAGCATTTTGAATAACAGCTCGAAGACGCGCATTATTGTCTGGATCGGGGCCTCCATCTTTTACAGCAATTACAATATCCTTTCCTATACGAGTAAAAGTTTTGGCCATTGCTGACCAACGTTTCATTTTTCTTGCTTTTCTAAATTCAAAGGCTCTTCCCATTTCAGTTTTTTTGTATTGCTACAAATATAAAAAAGTATTGGGCTTTGAGGAACCCCTTTAGGGTAAATATAAATCTTCTAAGATGGATTCATAAGAAACATGTAAATGGGGTGGGAGTTTGTTTTCCTTTGGGAGAGCTACCAAATATCGCATTTGATTGGTTGTGAAAATTTGTTTAAAAACAGCTCCCTTCAACTTTCTTCTTGAAACAATTCGTTTGATGAAGTCAAAATGGGTAATCAAATCAGAACTTCCGAGGTGGAAAATTCCAGTTAATTTCTGATTGATGATGTAATGGACTTGTTGACTCAGCTTTCTATCACTAGTTACATTCACAATGGTATTCGGAAAAACTTCAATTGGTGTACCCGAGGCTACTTGTGCTTCTATTTCTTTTGTTCTAGGAGCGTTGGTGCCAAAAACCATGGGTAAGCGTGCAATGACATACTTGCTCGGTGCTAAACTCAATAAGCTGTTTTCTATTTTTATTTTAAAACGCCCGTATGGACTTTCTGATAAAGTCTTATCAAATTCATAAGAGGGGTAATGCTCAAAAGCATCAAAGACATTGGTCGAAGAAATGAACATTAGGCGGCAATCGAAATTCTGTATGTAATCGACCAAGTGTTTGTGGCAAGCAACTTGGGCTTCAAATGGCCCTCTTAAACAGGAAATTATTAGTTGTGGCTTTACTTTTTTGACAACAGTTAAAACGTTGTCATCTTCGACGTCGTAATAAAAAAAATTCTTTTGTTTCGAAAAACGACTTGCACTGCAGTAGGTTCCAAAAAGGTTAAAGTAAGGGTACAATTCTCTGTACAAACAGTTGCCTATAAAACCACTTCCACCAAGAATCAGTATTTTTTTCAAAACGTAAATCGATTAGACCTTATAAAAAGGTAAAGAAACTACGGTTGCTGCAAGCATTTTGTTACGAACTTGAAGTTGTATCTTAGATCCAATAGCGCTAAGTTTTTTAGTCACATATCCTAACCCAATACCTTTTCCTAAACTTGGTGCTTGAGTACCCGATGTTACACTGCCGATTAAGATTCCTTCTAAGTCAAAAAGCTCATGTCCTGTTCTTGGAATTCCACGTTCTTGTAATTCAAATCCAACCAAACAGCTGGCTGTTCCTTCTGTTTTTTCTTTTCCAAGGGCTACAGCGTTGATGAAATTTGTTTTCGGGCGGGTCACCCATCCCAACCCTGCTTCAATAGGCGATTGATTTTCGTTTATTTCGTTGCCATATAAACAATAGCCCATTTCAAGACGGAGCGTATCCCGAGCTGCTAGGCCAATAGGGGCAGTTCCGAACGCTTCTCCTGCTTTAAATACAGCATCCCAAACCTCTTGAACGTGAGTGGTGGGTATGTATAACTCTAATCCGCCAGAACCGGTGTATCCTGTAGTGGCGATTAATATATCTTCTATTCCTGCGAAAGCAGCAGTTTGATGAGCATAAAAGGGGAGTTCAGCTAATATTACATCTGTTAAAGATTGCATTGCTTCAATTGCTTTAGGACCTTGAATAGCGAGTAAAGCGTATTCTTCAGAAGCATTGCGAATTGTTGCGCCAAAAGCTTCATTCTGTTTGCTCACCCAATTCCAATCCTTTTCAATATTCGAGGCATTGACAACTAATAAATAGCGCTCTTCTTCCAATTGATAAACGATCAGATCGTCGACTACGCCTCCTGTAGTATTAGGAAGGTAGTTGTATTGCGCTTTTCCGGGTACTAACTTTTCAATATCATTACTGCACAGGTGTTGAAGAAAAGGAAGTGCTTGAGCTCCTTCAATGAAAAATTCACCCATATGAGAAACATCAAAAACTCCAACTCCATCTCGAACGCAAAGGTGTTCCTTGGTGACGCCTTCATATTGAACGGGCATAAGAAAACCTCCAAAAGAAACCATTTTTGCTCCTAATGCAACATGCGTATCGTAAAGTGTAGTTTTTAGCATTCTATTTTAATTTATTGGTATATTTGATCGTAAAGGTAAGTTGTTTTTAACTTATTTTAGACGCTCTAAACCAAAATCAATATGCATAAATTAATCTTATTTTCTCTTCTGTTTTCCTTTTTAGGGTCACCACTTATTGCTCAAGAAGCTGTTTTAACTCCCGAGTTTCATAAGTCAAAACGAGAAGCTTTACGTGCTGAAATGCCCGCAAATAGCGTTGCTGTTTTATTTTCCAATCCTGTACGGAATCGAGCAAATGATGTGGATTATGTATATCATCCCGATCCTAATTTTTATTATTTGACAGGTCTTAAAGAGCCACAGTCCGTTTTGGTTGTTTATAAAAACCCACAACAAGATGATCAGGGACAGTATGTTGACCAGCTTTTTGTGCAAGAACGCGACCCTGCAAAAGAACAGTGGAATGGCTATCGTTTGGGTGTAGAAGGAGCCGAAGCCCTAGGTGTTGACCGCGTATTGTTGCGATCGGAGTTCATTAAGAATCAAACCAACTTTACTTCCTTTGAAGAGGTTTTAATTTTTGAATTCAAAAACGATGTTCGGGATGATAAGAACGATCCGAATGACCTGTATGACTTGCAACGTACTTTTAAAGAAAACATAAACTATCCTCAAGATTTTAATCGCCTTCGTCATCGCCTACTAAAAAGTATACGTACGGTTGGCAAAGAGGATGTGGAGACTCTTAAAAATGAAATTAACTGGTATGCTGGAAGAAATGAATCAATTGCTGAAGACCCAGCAATTAAAAATTTTCTAGAATCATCTACTTTAGAAGTTCCTGAGGATTTAAAAATGCAGGTAGCTTTCCTACTTAAAGATCAATATTTTGATGTTGAACTCTTAGGACAACTTTTAGGAGATCAGCGAGAAGTAAAGACCGTTGAAGAAATAGCCTTATTGAAAAAAGCAATCGGAATTTCGGTAGTTGGCCAGAGAGAAGTGATGAAAGCCATGCGACCCGATATGTCCGAACGAGAAATTCAGGGTATTCACGAATTTGTGTTTAAAAAG
>Ga0209711_10001875_pt1 | contig 19808 bp, 15 predicted proteins | sample ArcticOcean_MG_C_7_FD_187441 | JGI IMG/M metagenome (GOLD analysis project Ga0209711, IMG submission 187441) | Marine microbial communities from western Arctic Ocean - ArcticOcean_MG_CB11_88 (SPAdes) (version 2) | ecosystem: Environmental > Aquatic > Marine > Oceanic | place: Arctic Ocean... | reverse complement strand
AAAAATAAATTATTTGACACCTATATAGGATTGGGATATCACCCGACCATTACTCCAGCAGTAATTCAAAGAAATATTCTAGAAAACCCAGGATGGTATACAGCCTATACCCCTTATCAAGCTGAAATTGCGCAAGGAAGACTAGAAGCTCTTTTTAACTTTCAAACTGTAGTTACCGATTTAACGGGAATGGAATTGGCAAACGCTTCCTTACTAGATGAAAGTACTGCAGCTGCAGAAGCAATGACCCTTCTCTTTGCTGCTCGCTCGCGAGACCAGAAAAAAAATAACAGCTGCCTCTTTTTTGTGTCAGAAGATGTACTCCCCCAAACTTTAGCATTATTTAAAACCAGAGCTGAGCCGATTGGAATTCAACTTGTGGTTGGAAATCCCACTACCTATGATTTTAATACTGACTTTTTTGGAGCGTTTTTTCAATACCCTGGAAAGCATGGCGCAATTTGCAATCTCCCAGAGTTAGTTAAAAAAGCGCAAGCATTTGACATAAAAACAGTTGTTGCAGCGGATTTATTAAGCCTGACTTTACTTGAAGCTCCAGGGAATTATGGAGTAGATGCAGTAGTAGGTACAACCCAGCGTTTCGGTATCCCCTTAGGTTATGGAGGTCCACACGCAGCTTATTTTGCTACCCGTGAAGCTTACAAAAGGAACCTTCCTGGAAGAATCATTGGGCAAACAAGAGACTTAGATGGTGCACCAGCTTTACGTATGGCGCTTCAAACAAGAGAACAACACATAAAAAGAGATAAGGCCACTTCGAATATATGTACGGCTCAAGTTTTACTTGCCGTTATGGCCGGAATGTATGCAGTATATCACGGGCCAAAAGAGCTTAAGAATATTGCAACAAAAATTCATCTCCAAGCCGTTCGATTTGAGGCAATTTTAGAAAAACTTGCTATTGAGCAACTCAACAAAAACTACTTTGACACCTTATTAATCAAAGCCGATGCAACTCGATTAACTGCACTTGCAGAAGCACACGAAATCAATTTACTTGCAGTTGATGCGGAACATGTTGCTATCGCTTTTAATGAATCCGTAACAGAGAAAAGTTTTGCCAAACTGGTTGGAGTATTTGAGGAATATCGCCAACAAAAAGAGGATTCAAATCCATCTAATTTAGAGTCTAGAATCCCTGTTAATCAAGCTCGAAATTCAGCTTTTTTAACGCATCCCGTTTTCAACTCATATCATTCTGAGACGAGTTTAATGCGTTACATCAAACGTCTTGAAAGAAAAGATCTAGCGCTTAATCATTCTATGATATCCTTGGGGTCTTGTACAATGAAATTGAATGCAGCTAGTGAAATGCTTCCTCTAAGTTGGGCGCAATGGAATGGACTACATCCTTTTGTTCCTCTAGATCAAGCGCAAGGATATCAATACATCCTAAAAGAACTCGAAGAACAATTGAATGAAGTTACTGGGTTTTATGCAACCTCGCTTCAGCCAAATTCAGGTGCACAAGGCGAATATGCTGGACTGATGGTTATTCGAGCCTATCATGCCGATCGAGGAGATCATCATCGGAACATCTGTATCATTCCTGCATCTGCGCACGGAACCAATCCTGCATCTGCTGTTATGGCTGGAATGAAGGTTGTTGTTACTGCTACCGATGCAATAGGCAATATTGATTGGGATGATTTTTCTGCTAAGGTTCTTGAACATAAAGACAATTTAGCAGCCCTAATGGTCACGTACCCATCAACGCATGGTGTGTTTGAATCAAACATCCGACAAATGACACAATTGATTCATGATAATGGTGGTCAAGTGTATATGGATGGTGCCAATATGAATGCACAAGTTGGTGTTACAAGTCCCGCAATTATTGGAGCCGATGTATGCCACCTCAACTTACATAAAACTTTTGCAATTCCTCACGGAGGCGGAGGTCCTGGAGTTGGTCCCATCTGTGTAGCGGAGCATTTAGCTCCTTTTTTACCCAGTAACCCAATGATTTCAACAGGAGGATCGAACCCCATAAGTTCAATCTCAGGAGCACCTTGGGGCTCAGCACTCGCTTGCTTAATTTCCTATGGTTACATCAAAATGCTTGGAGGAAAAGGACTTAAGAGAGCTACCGAAATTGCTATTCTAAATGCCAATTACATCAAAGCACGATTAGAAGGAACTTATCCTATCCTTTACGTTGGAGAAAAAGGAAGAACAGCGCATGAAATGATTATTGACCTCAGACCCTTTAAAGAAAAAGGCATTGAAGTTGTTGATGTTGCTAAAAGACTAATGGACTATGGTTTTCATGCTCCAACAGTCTCTTTCCCTGTTGCTGGAACCATGATGATTGAACCTACAGAAAGTGAAAACATTGCAGAGATTGATCGTTTTTGTGAGGCTATGATTGCGATTGCACATGAAATTGGAGAACAAGAAATGCATACGGAAAGTAGTGTTTTAAAAAATGCTCCACATACTCTACAGATGGCAACTACCGATGATTGGACCTTTGAGTACAGCAGACAAAAAGCATTATATCCGTTAGAATTTGTTCGTGAAAATAAGTTTTGGCCCTCTGTAAGAAGAGTCGATGAGGCCTTTGGGGATCGTAATTTAATTTGCAGCTGCCCTCCTGTCGAAGAATATGTAAATATCTAATAATCAGATTTTAAAATATAATAAAATGCTCTTTATTTCATCAAATAAAGAGCTTTGAACTTCGTATGATTTTAACGCAAAAGACCTAACCACCTCTGCACTTTGCTACATTTGTATATGATCGAGCCCTTAAATATAAAAATCACAGGTACAGGTAGTTACATTCCGAGGCAAGTCCAAAAGAACAGCGACTTTCTAAACCATACTTTTTTAACAAACGACGGACTTCCCTTTGACGTTGAAAACGCAGAGGTAATAGAGAAGTTCAGTTCAATAACAGGGATCAAGGAACGCCGTTATGCGACCAAAGATCAAAACTCTTCTGACTTAGCAGCCAATGCAGCCACTAAGGCAATAGCCGATTCTAAGATTGATCAAGAAACACTTGATTACATCATTGTTGCTCATAACTTTGGGGACACTCCTTTCGGATCAAAACAATCCAATTCGCTTCCAAGTGTAGCATCTAAAGTAAAAGCAGCTTTGGGAATAAAAAACCCTAAATGTGTAGCCTATGACATCCTCTTTGGATGCCCCGGTTGGATCGAAGGTGTGATTCAAGCTAAAGCGTTTATAAAATCTGGAATGGCAAAAAAATGTTTGGTTATTGGAACGGAAACTCTCTCAAGAGTTGTAGATGCCAATGATCGTGATTCTATGATTTTTGCTGACGGTGCTGGAGCTACGATCATTCAAGGTTCTGAAAATTCTGGAGGTATTATGGCGCACGAATCTGTTACCTATACCGACAACAACGAAGTTGATATGTTGTTTTTTGGCGATTCATACAAAACAAACAATGACGATCAGTTCATTAAAATGCAGGGAAGAAAGGTTTACGAGTTTGCATTATCTCGAGTTCCTGACGCCATGAAAGCCTGTTTGGATCAATCCGGTACTCAAATTCAAGATCTTAAGAAAATATTCATCCATCAAGCAAACGAAAAAATGGATGAAGCTATCGTGAAACGTTTTTATAGACTTTACAAAGAAAAAGTTCCTGCTAATGTTCTTCCAATGAACATAGAAACACATGGAAATAGTTCTGTCGCTACTATCCCTACGCTCTTCGATCAAGTTCTTAAAGATCAAAAAGAAGGGCATGAATTATCAAAAGGCGATGTTGTTTTATTTGCCAGTGTTGGCGCTGGTATGAACATCAATGCCATCACCTATCAGATCTGATGAATTTATATCTATTAGATTCCTTTTAGCTATTTGGGACTTTAATTTTAAGTTTTGTGTATTTTTGAGTAATGAAAACTTTAACCCATATTGGACAGTATGTGCTGATGCTCCAAAAAACTTTTGGAAAATTCACCAAATGGAACGTACTCCGAAATCTAATTCTCCGAGAAATCGATGACCTGATCATTGGATCTATAGGAATTATTGCTTTCATATCCTTTTTTGTTGGTGGTGTAGTTGCTATTCAAACTGCAATAAACACAGACAATCCGTTACTTCCAGGATATTTAGTGGGTTTCGCAACACGGCAATCTATAATTTTAGAATTTGCACCCACATTCATATCCGTCATTATGGCTGGAAAAGTAGGGTCATTCATCACTTCTAGTTTGGGGACAATGCGAGTAACAGAACAAATAGATGCGCTGGAAGTCATGGGGATAAATACCTATAATTATTTAATATTTCCTAAAATAGCCGCATTAACCTTGTACCCTTTTTTAATTAGCATTTCAATGGCTCTCGGAATTTTCGGAGGTTATCTTGCTTGTATTAGTGGTGGGTTTTCGTCTCATGCAGATTTCGTTGAAGGCTTACAACTTGACTTCGAAACCTTTCACATTGTATATGCATTCATAAAAACCTTCTTATTTGCTATGCTTTTAGCTACCATCCCCTCCTATCATGGTTACTTTATGAAAGGTGGTGCTTTGGATGTTGGAAAAGCTAGTACAACCTCATTTGTATGGACCAGTGTTGCCATCATCATAACGAACACTATTGTAACGAACCTTTTGCTCACATAGAATGATTCATATAAATAACCTCATAAAATCGTTCGATGAAACTCCGGTCCTAAAGGGAGTAAGCACCAACTTTGAAAAAGGTAAAACGAATTTGATTATTGGCCAAAGCGGCTCAGGTAAGACTGTGTTTTTAAAATGTATCATTGGGCTTTTTGAAGCTACTGATGGTGATATTATTTTCGATAATACATCGCTAGAAAGTATGGATTTAAGAACCAGAGCTTTGTTAAGACAAGACATTGGAATGGTTTTTCAAGGGAGTGCTCTTTTTGATTCCATGACGGTTGAAGAAAACATTATGTTTCCCATGAAAATGTTTACCGATGCTGATGAAGATGAGATAAAAGATCGAGCCAACACCGTAATCAATCGAGTGAATTTAATAGATGCAAATCACAAAATGCCTTCTGAGATTTCGGGAGGAATGAAGAAAAGAGTAGCCATTGCTCGAGCCATAATAATGAATCCGAAATATCTTTTTTGTGATGAACCAAATTCAGGATTAGATCCCAGAACGGCGATTTTGATTGACAACCTCATTCAAGAGATAACTCAAGAGTATGCAATCACCACTGTAATCAATACCCATGACATGAATTCGGTAATGGAAATCGGAGAGAAGATTGTGTTTCTTGAAAATGGATTGAAACAATGGGAAGGTACCAACCAAGAGATTTTCAAAACGGATAACGAAGCGGTAACAAAATTCGTTTACTCTTCTGAGATGTTTAAAAAAATTAGAGAAATCTACATCAAAGAATCCAATTAATATTGACTCCTAGCATCGATATAATTTAAGGATTCCTATATATTCTGATTATTCTGTGAAAGTATTTTTATCACGGTAACCTCTGCATGTGGACTAAAAATATACTTCTTACGTGTTGAAACTTCTTCACATTCAAATCGCTTAACACGTTTTTTTCCAAGCTTAAACTCTCTTCCGTCTGGAATTGAAAAAAGTGTTCCTTCTTCTAATTCAAAGACATAGGTTTTGTCAGTAACAGGATCAAACCTACTCAATTCCATTACTAGCTTAAAATCAGTATCACTACTGGCCTTTGGATTTTTGAAGTGTAGTGCTATCACTGTTAATAAACTCTCTGGAAAAACAGTTGGATTAATCAAGGGCAACATCAGCTTCTGAAAAGTCATTTTCCATTCTTTCCCGTGGGGTTGTATTCGATAACCAAACTCCTGAAAAGCTACAAAATGAGCCAACTCATGAATTAATGTTATTAAGAAACGATAGGGATTGGAACCTTTATTTATTGTTATTTGATGAGCACCTGACAAGGTCTTTCTATAATCACCATGCTTTGTTTTTCTTTTAGAAACAACTTTAACATCTACTTCCCATGATGACAAATAGAGCTCAACCTGAGGTATTGCTGTGGTGGGTATCGAGTCAAATACTGCAATCATTAATGTAAAATTAAGGGGTACCAGAAGAAACTGGTAAAACCTTACCGTTATAAAATTGATGCCCAGTTAATGCAAAATTCAAAAGATAAGAACCCATTTCAGCTGCACTTAACGGCGCTTCATACCCTGGAAAAGCTTCTTCAAGCATCTCCGTTTGAACTGCACCAAAGGCAAGCGCATTGAAGGCAGGTCCAGTTTCTTTAAACTCTTCGGCAAGTAATTCCGTTAAAGTTATCACAGCGCCTTTGCTACTACTATAGGCTGCTAATCCAGGGAATTTAGAGCTTCCTTGAACGCCTCCCATACTGCTGATATTAACAACGTGTCCCTTCGGGTTGATCATAGGCAAAAGCTGACGTGTAAGCTCAGCCAGGCCGAAGACATTTACTTTAAATACGGATTCAAAAACATCGAAAGTAGTTTCTTTAAACGGGATGTTTTCTAATTTCCCAGCATTATTGATTAAAACATCAATTAAGATTCCTCTTGTTGCAAGCTCTTTACAAAATGATGTAATGGCTTCTAGGTTTGTTAAATCTACTGAAAAGGGTTGAATGTTTTCTATCTCTTTTAAGTCATCGATAGTTCTTGAGATTGCATAAACCTGATTCCCTTGGGAAGCAGCTAATAATGCAGTAGCTCTACCAATCCCTCTTCCTGCTCCAGTTATGATGATGTTTTTTTTCAACTTTCTTTTTTTAATCCTAATTATATAGTACAGGTTAAATATAAAAAAACCCGCTGAAAGCGGGTTTATACTTTTTCAATTAAAATGTTATAACAACATTGTTAAAGGGTTTTCGATGTACTGCTGTAAAGTCTGTAAAAATTTCGAACCAGTAGCTCCATCGACCGATCTATGGTCACAAGCAAGAGTAAGCTTCATCATATTCCCTACAACGATTTGTCCGTTTTTAACAACAGGCTTTTGAACAATTGCTCCAACCGACAGTATTGCAGAATTGGGTTGATTGATTATCGAGGTAAATTCTTGAATACCGAACATTCCCAAATTAGAAATGGTAAATGTACTACCATCCATCTCTGCAGGTGTTAATTTTTTATCACGTGCTCTAAGTGCATAATCCTTTACGAGTGCTCCAATTTGAGGTAACGATTGCTCATCTGCAAACTGAACCACAGGCACAACCAATCCATCTTCGACAGCAACAGCAACACCCATGTGAACATGATTGTGTTTTACGATTTTATCGTCGTACCATCTTGAATTTACTTGAGGATGTTGTTTTAATGCTAAGGCAGTAGCTTTAACAATAATATCGTTGAATGATATTTTAGTGTCAGGAATAGAATTGAACTGAGTTCTGAAAGCAATAGCATTGTCCATATCATACTCAACGCCTAAATAATAATGTGGCGCAGTAAATTTTGAAGCAGCTAGACGTTTGGCAATTGTTTTGCGCATTTGACTGTTTGCCATTTCTTCAACAGACTCAACGCCAGAAGGAACAAATGGTCTAACACCTCCGCCAGCAGCAGGCTGGTAGCTTTCTATATCTCTTTTGATGATTCTTCCACCATCTCCAGAACCGGATACCATAGCGATATCAATTCCTTTTTCTTCAGCTAATTTCTTAGCTAAAGGAGATGCAATAATTCTGCCGTTATTAACTTTTTTCACAACGACAACCGGAGTTGAAACTGCCTTTGGAGTTTCTGTTTTAGCAGGAATAGCCGGAGCAGCAAAAGCCTTTGGAGCTTCAGCAACTGGAGCTGTTTTCGTGCTTAAGGAAGCAATTGCAGCATTAACATCTGCATCTTTAGCTCCAATGATAGCCAATACACTATCAACTGGTGCCGATTCGCCTTCTTGAATTCCGACATACAACAGAGTCCCGTTGTGAAAAGATTCAAATTCCATAGTCGCCTTATCGGTTTCTATTTCAGCAAGAATATCACCTTCAGCAACAGTATCACCAACTTTCTTTAACCAAGAAGCTACTGTACCTTCTTCCATGGTATCACTTAAACGTGGCATGGTAATAATTTCAACATCACTAGGGAGAGTAACCGCTTCCGATGCTTCAGCTTCAACAGCAGTTTCTTCAACCACAGCAGCTGGTATACCTCCATCCAAATGAGCAGAAATATCTTCACCTTTCTCGCCAATAATTGCCAAAAGAGTATCTACAGGCGCAGTGCCTCCTTCTTGTATTCCAATGTGTAATAACTCTCCCGCGTAAAATGCTTCGAATTCCATTGTAGCTTTATCTGTTTCGATTTCAGCAAGAATATCACCTTCACTGATGGTGTCTCCAACTTTCTTAAACCAAGTAGCGACAGTACCTTCTTCCATGGTGTCACTTAATCGAGGCATGTTTATGATTTCTGCCATATCTAGCTTAATTTATGTTTAATAAAAGGATAGTCTGTTTGTTCGTAAACGGCATCATACATAACTGATTTTTCTGGATATGGAGAAGCTTCAGCAAATTTTTCGCATTCCGCAACGCGTACTTTAATGTCCGCTTCAATAGCATCCAGATCAGACTGTTTTGCGTATTTTTTATCAAGAATAATAGCCTTGACCTGAGAAATTGGATCTACTTTTTTATACTCTTCAACTTCATTTTTGGTGCGATATTGTTGTGCATCAGACATAGAATGCCCTCTGTATCGGTAGGTTTTCATTTCTAAGAAAGAAGGTCCGCCTCCATCTCTTGCAAGCTTAATTGCTTTGGCCATAGCTTCTGCAACTGCAACAGGGTCCATACCATCTACTGGGCCACAAGGCATTTCATAACCAAGTCCAAGTTTCCAAATCTCTTCATGACTTGCTGTTCTTGCAACAGAAGTTCCCATGGCGTATCCGTTATTTTCAACAACAAATACTACAGGTAATTTCCATAGAGTTGCTAAGTTAAGGGTTTCATGAAGTGATCCTTGACGCACTGCGCCATCACCCATATAACAAAGTGTTACTCCACCCGTGTTATTATATTTATCACCAAAAGCCATTCCAGCTCCTAAGGGAATTTGACCTCCTACAATTCCATGACCGCCATGAAATTTAAATTCTTTTGAAAAAATATGCATGGAACCTCCTAGTCCGCTAGATGTTCCAGTAGCTTTTCCATAAAGCTCTGCCATAACACGTTTAGGATCTACTCCCATCCCGATGGGTTGAACGTGGTTTCTGTAGGCAGTGATCATACGATCTTTTCCCAATTCCATAGCATGTAATGACCCAGCAAGAATAGCTTCTTGACCATTATATAAGTGAAGAAATCCTCTTACTTTTTGCTGAATATATACTGCGGCTAACTTGTCTTCAAACTTTCTCCAGAAGAGCATGTTTGAATACCAATCGATATAGGTTTGTTTTGTTATTTTCTTCATTAATCTTGTTATTTGAAAAAATTTTGATCTGTCGCCAAAAATACAATATTTTATTGATTTTATTAATGTGAAAAACGGGCTTATTGCGCCAATAAGTTCTTATAATCACAATAAAATTAATGGATTTCTTCGGAAACAGAAATTACGGATACAGACTACTCTTCAGCTTCAGTTACTGGAGCGCTTGCCAAATCGAAAGTCATGGAGAATCTAAGGGTGTTTTCTAGAGGGTTTCTAACTTTGGAAGTTGAAAAAAGATAAGAAATATCAATCGCTGCAAAATTCAAAGAAAAACCTGCACCCAAGGTAAAATACTTACGAGATCCCTTTTCAATACTTTCATGAAAATAACCTCCTCGTAAAGCAAAGGCTTCTTGAAAATTATATTCTGAACCAAAACCCCATGTGATTTCTTTTAATTCTTCAGAGAACCCATCAGGCGCATCATTGAACGATTCAAAAATACCAGACAGAAAACTAATATCAGGCTGCTGATATCGATCTATCACTCCCGTATTTTCATTAATCACAGCAACTGGAGAGGGAACTAAAAGCTTGTTGAATTCTAAATTAAATGAAATTTTATTATCCGAATCTAAATGGATATTCAATCCAGATCCTAACTTCAAATTCGTTGGGATAAAGTTTTTTTGCCCACCTTCATCATACTTCAATCGGGGGCCAATATTTGAAACATTAAAACCAAGTCTCAAACGTGCTTTTTTATCGCTAAAGTCAAATAAGTCACTTTTATAAAAACCCGCTATATCAATCCCAAGAGTGTTTGCAGAAGTAGCGTCAAGATCAGATGAGATTTTCAAATCAGATCGTATAAAACGTGCAGCCACCGCCATGGAATATTTTGTGTTGAGTAATAATGCGTATGAAAAATCCAAGGTTAGTTCGTTGGGCCGCTCAATTCCCTGCTCAATAATAGTACCCGCGACTAAATCATTTAAGACAATATCGCCTAAACTAAAATACTTCAGACTAGCTGCCCAAGCACTTCGATCTGTGTTTTTATTGAAATAGGTAATGTTTGCTAAAAAAATATCATTGACCAGTTTACTGAGATAAGGAGTATAACTCACCCCGAAACCAGATTTTTGTTCCGAAAAAACATATTTAGCAGGATTCCATTGCTGTGAAAAAGCGTCGACAGATGTTGCTACTCCTTGCTCTCCCATTGCAGCACCACGTGCATCTGGGGTTATTAATAAAAAGGGAACGCCAGTAGTAATGACACGTTCTTGTGCAACTAAATCTAAGGTGCATAAAACACATGCAAAAGTAGCTAAAGCTACTCTTAAACAGGTTTTTACATTGAGTATAGTTCTTGTCATATGATCTTATAACGCTTTTTTTACAGAAATCTTATGTGCAAATAGTTTAAAAAATAAGCATAAGAATAAGATCCTAGATAATAATCTAATATTTCAAACGTTCTAATTAAGAATCTGCACGTAAACAAAGCTTTAAAGTCTAGATGCAACAGTAGATTTTGTATATTGCATACATTAAGTAAAAAACGAGTACTTTATATAATATTTATGAGAATTAACTTATTATCTAAAAACGCTATTCTGATCGCTTTTACAGCATTGATTGCTATTTCCTGTGGGAAAAACAATCAATCTAGAGCTACTGGATGGGGTATAAATTCAAAAAAAGGCGGATTTCAATATAATGTTGAATTTGAGGATCAAGAAACTGGTCCAGGTCTAGTCTTTATTGAAGGGGGAACTTTTACAAAAGGACAGGTACAAGACGATGTTATGCATGATTGGAATAATTCTCCGAACAAGCAACATGTCATGTCTTTCTATATTGACGAAACAGAGGTCACCAACCTAATGTATTTAGAATACTTGGATTGGATCACCCTAGTTTTTCCACAAGACCAAAGACAATTTAAACAATTATATAACGGAGCACTACCCGATACCTTGGTTTGGAGAAACCAGTTGGGTTATGTCGAAGAACTTACCTCTAACTATTTACGTCACCCTGCATATGCGGAATATCCCGTTGTAGGAGTTAATTGGTTACAAGCAGTACAGTTTGCTGAATGGAGAACAGATCGCGTAAATGAATTTATTCTTGAACGTGAAGCTTACATTCAAAAAGATGTACGTTACACAGAAGTTGATGCGAACAGTACCTTCAGTACAGGTGCATACCTCAAACGTCCAGAAACTACTTATGGTGGAAAAATTGACAGTTTAGCAGGTAAGAATGGTCGTATGCAAAAAGACACGACTGAGGTAAATGTTTATGCAGGTGTAGAAAAAGGAATTTTACTTCCTTCATACAGACTCCCAACGGAGACTGAATGGGAATACGCAGCATTAGCCCTTGTTGGAGATAGAGAATACAACACCTATCGTGGAAAGAAAAAATATCCATGGTCAGGGGAATATACACGTTCAGAAGATCGCCGTTCAGAAGGTGATCAATTGGCAAACTTTAAACTCGGTAAAGGAGATTATGGTGGAATTGCTGGATGGTCAGATGATGGCGCTGATATTACAATACAAGTAAAAGCATATCCTCCAAATGATTTTGGAATTTATGATATGGCTGGAAACGTTGCCGAATGGGTTGCTGATGTTTATCGTCCTATTGTAGATGATGAAGCTAGTGACTTTAACTACTATAGAGGTAATGTTTATTTAAAAGATGTTATCAATGAAGATGGAAAAGCGCAAGTAATTTCGCCAGACCAATTGGTATACGATACACTTCCTAATGGAAAAGTTCTTTTGAAGAGACTTCCTGGTCAACTAGAAAAAGTAGCAATTGACGAAGAAGAAACATTCCTTAGACAAAATTTCACGAAGAGTGATAACAAAAACTTTAGAGATGGTGATTTAGGATCGACTCGTTTATTCTCAAGATTTGGAGAAGAAGAAGAGGACAGTGAAAATGCTCGCCCTGAGACTACAACAATGTACGATGCTCCAACGCATCCAAAAGTTACCATTGATGAAGATGGTAATTTAGTTCGAACAAAAGATAAATCTAACAAGAGGACTTCGTTAATTACAGATGAAGTTCGTGTATATAAGGGAGGATCTTGGAAAGATAGAGCATACTGGCTCGATCCGGCTCAAAGACGTTACATGCCTCAATACCTAGCCACTGACCACATTGGTTTTAGATGTGCAATGACTCGATTAGGTTCGAAAAGCAAGGTTAAAAAAACAGCCAGACACAAACGTAAAGGTTAATCAAATCAAAAGGCATTTTTAACGAAATGCCTTTTTTTATTTTATGGAAGCAAAAGATCTTTATTCCTATTTCCTGAAATCCACAGGGGTTGCTACCGATTCACGGCAAATCGAAGAAGGGACACTTTTTATATGCTTACGAGGAGAACATTTTAATGGCAATAGATTTGCAGAAGAAGCCCTCGAAAAAGGAGCTTCTTATGTGGTTGTAGATGACTCGGAGTACTTCAAAGAAGACAAACGCTATATTATCGTAGAAGATTGTCTTAAGAGTCTACAAACACTCGCTCATCACCATCGTATGCAATTTAGCATACCTGTGGTAGGGCTTACGGGATCGAATGGAAAAACAACCACTAAGGAATTAATCAATAGTGTACTGTCTCAGCAATTCAACACTACAGCAACGGTTGGTAACCTCAACAACCACATTGGTGTTCCCTTGACTCTTTTGAATATAAATTCAAAAACTGCAATTGCCCTTATTGAAATGGGGGCTAACCACCTTAAGGAAATTGAAATCTTAGCAGCAATAGCTGCTCCTACTCATGGCTATATAACCAATTTCGGAAAAGCACATCTAGAAGGGTTTGGAAGTATTGAGGGAGTAGTTCGAGGTAAATCTGAGCTCTATCAATTCTTAGCTAAGAATAGTGGCATCTGTATAATCAACTCAGCAGATCCGAAACAAGTATCCGGTACTGAGAATCAAGAAACATTTTCCTTTGGAACCGACAACACAGCAACAGTTATTATTCAAAATATTGATCGTCGAGCGGATGAAAACATTGTGATTCGTACAGAGAAAACAGAAATTATCAGTCAACTAAAAGGAGCGTACAACTTCACCAATATTGCAGCAGCTGTAGCCTTTGGAAAATACTTTAAAATTGCTACTGCTAAAATAAAAAAAGGAGTTGAAGCGTACAATCCAACAAATAATCGTTCGCAATGGTATACAACGGATTGCAATACCCTAGTGCTCGACGCATATAATGCAAATCCCAGCAGTATGAAAGCTGCTTTAGAATCCTTTTTTAGTTTTAAAAAAGAAGATCAAATTTTGATCCTTGGTGATATGCTGGAATTAGGGTCTTTTGCAGATGTGGAACACCAAAAGATTGTGGATTTAATCGAAACAAAAAACATAGAGGAAATACTCTTAATTGGTCCTGAATTTAATAAAACCAAAATATCAACTTTAGGTTTTAAGAAATTCGACAACACTACCTCAGCTATCCCCTACCTTCAAAAAAAGAACTTCCAAAACAAAACCATCTTGATCAAAGGATCTAGAGGAATTGCCTTGGAAGTGCTAAAAGACTATTTGTAGAACTAGTCGATACTTAGTTCTTGTATTTCTTTGAATCTTGAAGCATCTTCTGCTTCAATTTTACTTTTTAATAATGGCCATACTTCTTTGAAGAAAGTATTGGTTTGTCCAATTGCAACTCCCAACTCTTCTTTAGCATGCTGAAGCAATTTGTTTTCTGTCGCCGTAATCCCATCTTGACGACTTCTAATATAACGTGATGCATTTCTAATACGCGTCAAAACATTACTTTCTGGATTACGAACAATCCCTTGGCGTTTGTCCTCTTTACCAATATAGAGTGCAATTAAAGAATCGATGGCTTTGGTCTGGCTTTTCATTTCTTTCAGTAAAGCCTTCATCTCGTCTGATTTGTTTTCTTTAAAAAGTTTTTTATAGTCAGCTAGCGTTTGTTTACTCTCTGCTAGTTGTTTTACAGCACTTGCAGCTGCTGCGGTGTATCCTTCTAATTCTTTGGATGCCGTATATACAGCATCAATGTTCGCCGGATCTACGGTTAATCTTGGATCGCTTTTAACCTCAATAGTCTGCTCAGATTGTTCGTCTCCAAAAGACAAAACTAAACGATACGTTCCTGGCTTCACTTCCACTCCCGAAGGCTCTCTTTTTGATTTACTCGGTTTTCTTCTCGGTCTAGAAACTCCTTTCTCATCCATATTCCAATACCAACGATGAATCCCCTTTTCTTTAGGAACCTTCTTTTTAAGGGTTCTAATCAAACGCGCTCCGTCATATACCATAAGGGTAAGCGAGTCTTTTTTACTTTCTTTCTCTTTATCTTTTTCTTCTTCGTCTTCGTCTTCGTCTTCGTCTTTATCATTATCCTTCTCTTTTTTAACAGGAGGATTGACAAAATAAGAAAGCATGGCTCCGTATTTTCGGTTGGTACCTTGGTACATTGCATCTGCACCAAAACGGCTCCCTGTTGGTTGCTGATAAGCTGCCAAATAGGCTGTTGGAGGCTCGAACAACTCCATCCCATTGTCAGTTACGCCCGGGCTAGAAGCTAAAGCTCTTAGCGGACGAATATCATCTAAAACCCAAGCTGCTCTTCCAAAAGTTCCAATTACCAAATCGTGTTCTCTTGGGTGAATAACCAAATCTTTTACTGAAACGGTTGGAAAAATTTCAGCATCAAACTTATCCCATTGATTTCCTGCGTTAAGCGTAATATAAAGTCCATCATCGGTTCCTAAAAACATCAAGTTTGCATTGATCGGATCTTCTATAATACTCAATGTATAACTCTCTACATCGGCACCATCTACAATACGCTCCCATGTTTTACCATAGTTCTTGGTTCTGTATGCGTAAGGAGTATAGTTGAATCTTCTGTAATCATTTGCAACCAACAAGGCTTCTCCTTTGTTTTTGTTTGAAGCTTTGATTTGGGTAATCCAGCTCCCCTTAGGAAGTCCTTTGATGTTTTTGCTAACCTCGTTCCAAGTTGAGCCTGCATCTTGTGTGAAATGCACACGTCCGTCATCAGAAGCAACCCAAAGCATGTCTTTTTCAACTGTAGAAGGTTCAATCACTAAAAGCGTACAATGGTTTTCTGCACCAGTCGCATCTAGGGTAAGTCCTCCACTTTCGCTTTGCTTTTGTTTTTCGGGATCGTTGGTTGTTAGGTCTGGAGAAATTACCTTCCAAGTTTGCCCTTTATCCTTACTAACGTGAACGAATTGACTTCCGAAATAAACGTTACTGTTATTAAAAGGATCTTGTCCAATGGCAGCGTTCCAATTGAATCGTAAGCGTGTATTTGCTTCTGGATGAGTAGGGCGAACGATATAATTGTTTCCGGTTTTCCAGTCATAACGGGACACATACCCTTGTTGACTCATGGCATAACCATAGCGTGAGTCGTCCAAGTCGGGGACTACGTCAAATCCATCTCCGAAAGCAATTTCTTGCCAGTATGAATTTCTAATTCCTTGTACTTTCCAAACATAGGCTGGTCCTCTCCAAGATCCGTTATCTTGCATTCCGCCATACACATTGTAAGGGAATTCGTTGTCTACGCTAATGTGGTAGAATTGAGCAACAGGAATGTTGCCAATAAAACGCCAGGTTTTACCGCCATCGCGTGTTATGTTAAGACCACCATCATTTCCATCGATCATAAACGATCCGTCTTGTGGATGAATCCACCATGCATGATGATCTGGATGAACACCGTTGTCCACTCCATAAGCGGGCATGAGCTGACTGAAATTTTTCCCACCATCTTGCGATACATTTACATACGTAAATACAGAAAATACTCGGTTTTCATTTTGCGGATCAACTGCAATATCGGAGTAATAAAAAGGTCTGTTTCCAATATCGTCTTTATCATTTATTTTCTTCCATTTGAAACCCCCATCTTCAGACTTATATAATGCATTTTTCTTTGATTCGATTAAGGCATAGATAATGTTTGTTTTATTCGCTGCAATTGCCAAACCGATTCTCCCAAGATCGCCTTTAGGCAAACCGTCTTCATCCGTTTTCTTAGACCAATTTTCACCGCCATCAAAACTTACATAAAGTCCACTCCCAGAACCTCCTGATTTGAAAAACCAAGGATCGCGTTTGTGTTCCCACATAGCGGCAACTAATTTATTCGGATTAGTCGGGTCCATCACCAAATCGGCAGCACCGGTTTTATCATTTACATATAAAATTTTCTTCCATGACTTACCTCCATTGGTGGTCTTATAAACTCCTCGTTCGGAGTGTACACCCCAAGGAGAACCAATTGCTGCTACATAAACTATATTGGGGTTGGTTGGATCGATAAGCACTCGGTGAATGTGTCTTGTTTTTTCAAGCCCCATGGACTTCCACGATTTTCCACCATCTAGGGATTTAAAAATTCCATAACCGCCGTTCAAACTATTTCTAGGATTTCCTTCTCCCGTTCCTACCCAAATCACATCCGGATTGGATTGCTGAATCGCTACTGCTCCAACAGAAGCGGTTACTTGGTCGTTAAAAATTGGCTCCCAAGTTACTCCCCCAGAAGTAGATTTCCATAATCCGCCCGAAGCAGTACCTACGTACATTATATCCGAATCAGAACCTACAACATCAATAGACGTAATTCGTCCGCTCATTCCCCCTGGGCCGATATTCCTAGGCGCAGCTTCTTTGAGCCATGTAGTAGAAAAATCTTGCGCTCCCAACTGAAGGAAACAGCAAAAAAAAAGTAAAGAAAATATTGGTCTCATCCTTGTAATATTTGATTAAAATTGTATTGCAACTAAAGATAGAAAAAAATACCAGTTTAAGAGTCTATAAGAAAAAAGTAGTTTGAAACGATAAATTGTTTTGTTTCCCCCATTCTTCTTTAAGGATACTATAAACGTACGTTCCTTTACTCACACCATACGATTGGATGCTGTAATTCCGTAGAAGTCCTTCTTTAACAGCTCCAATTTTTTCGATTGCTTTTTGAGATTTCAAATTATTTACATCTATTTTAAACTCAACTCTTCTTAAGTTTAAATTATCAAAACAATAATCTAAAAGAAGTCTTTTACAAATTGCATTCACACCTGTTCCTTGAAGATTTTCACCAATCCATGTCCATCCAATTTCTAATCTTTTATGCTGAAAACTTATGTTCCCAAACATTGTCACTCCAATGGGGCTATTGTTTTCCTTGCCACAAATCATTAAAGGAAATAGTTTCATTTCTTTTTTTGAGTTAAGGCAGAAATTAAAATAATCTGTTAAATCATTTCTATTTTTAACTCTTGCTCCAAATTCGCCAAGTTCTTTATGATAGCTTATAGATTCCATTTGATCTATGTCGTCAAAGGTTAAAGGACGCATTACAATTGATTCGTTTTCAAGAATCAATTCGGTTGAAAAAAAAATTTCTAAATTCATTTTTGTGATTGAATAAAATGATTCGTTATGGATTTAAATCAATAAAAATATTGTTTGTTACTAGCCTAAAGGTTCTTGATTATTTCCGAATCATGGCAAACAAATTCAACTACATTTGATTCCGGATCCTTAATGAATATTGACCTCCAATTAATCCATTCGAAAACTTCTGTGACATATTCTATATTGGACGCACTACAGAAATTCAATACATTAGTATAATCTTCTTTATCAATTTCTAGTGCAAAATGATGCAATGTGCTGTGATCCTTTTTCAGGTCACTAAAACCCTCTCCAAAAGCATTTAGGTTTGCTTTTGCGAATAAAGCAAGGGTTTGATTGTGGCCTTTGTATCCATCTGCTATTTTAAAAAACGTGTACTTTTCTGATTCATTTATCAATTCAAGACCAAGGGTTTGATGATAAAAATTTTTCATCAATTCCATATCATGGACCCACAGTATTACTTCTCCTAAACCTTTGATTTTAGTTTTCATTAATTAAACATTTCTTACTTGCTGTTTCACTAATTCTTATTGGTTAGGTTTTATTCCAACTCGTAATTGATTTTCCAAGTCTCTCAAATTTTCTAATTCGCGAGGAATGATGATTTTTCCTGTTGTTATTGACCTTGTTTTTAGAATAAGATCTCCTTTAGCATTTTTCATGACACTTTTCATCTTACTGAATTTCATGGAAAAATCTCGATAACCTCCTTTACTTTTTCCTTTACGATAAAAATAACCTGCTAGAAATCCCATCGCAGTTTCGTTGTCCAAATTTTGCTGAATTTGCAGCGTATTATCATTTAAAATATAGGTTATGTTTTTACCCAAAAACCACATCAATTTCTTTAATCCTAAAAATGAAACATAAAATAAAACTCCTACAAATAAAAAGACAATACCAATACTGATTAAGTTGGTAGTATTTTTCTGTGTAAAAACTGTTAAACAGAAAATAAACAGAAAAATAACGATGAGTAGTTTAAACGCGGCATTGCTTTTTCTGTTGGCAAAAGCATTTATGTTTTCAGTTTTGGTGATTTTATATGTGGCCATTTGTTTATTTGTTTATGATGATATAAAAATATTTTTAATATTTAATTTGCCTGAATCAGAATGCATTTCAAAATGAATAGAAACTACTACTACTACTACTACTACTACTTAAAGTAATATTTCGAATATCTACGCCATATAGCCCGCAATCTGCAAGTACGTTTGTCTTTTCATCCTGCTTAGAACTGGTCATTCCAGCCAAAAAAGAAGTAATGCAATTCCCTCAAGCAATAACTTTTTAATAAAACAAAACGAATGGAAACCAGTCGTAGGTTCTAGGTAGAGATCAGATTGGGGTCTTTTCTTGTCACTAAGATATAAAAATATAACACCTTCACAAAGGCACAAAAATTAAGAATTTAAAGTTTTGCGAAATGTTCGCAATGAAGCATAAAAAAACCTTTCTAAATATTGAAAGGCTTGTGGGTGTTAAGGGATTCGAACCCATGACCTCTACCCTGTCAAGGTAGCGCTCTAAACCAACTGAGCTAAACACCCGTATACCTTTATATCTTATTAGCATCTATATAGTGCCCGTAATAGTGCCCATATTTTATACTGCCAACCAAAGGTACACTAAACATTTTTTCTAGCAACAAAATCACTTCTGAATCTATAATACTTATTTGACTTAACTCTATGTCCTTCAATGAAGTAATGAATCTTGCCATTTACTACTTCAATATATCTATTAATTTCAAAGAAGTTCCTAGAGTAACTGAAGATGATATGCCAGTTATTGAACTGTAATTGTTCCATACATTCCATCGTGTGCTGAACATTGGTAGTAATATGTTCCTGCAGCTTTAGGTGTCCAACTAACAACGTCATTAGTAGCTTGTTTCAACTCAGGTAAAGTGTATTGTAGAACTTACTGAGGATATGC
>Ga0209711_10001874_pt1 | contig 19810 bp, 19 predicted proteins | sample ArcticOcean_MG_C_7_FD_187441 | JGI IMG/M metagenome (GOLD analysis project Ga0209711, IMG submission 187441) | Marine microbial communities from western Arctic Ocean - ArcticOcean_MG_CB11_88 (SPAdes) (version 2) | ecosystem: Environmental > Aquatic > Marine > Oceanic | place: Arctic Ocean... | reverse complement strand
ATAACGCAATTAACTTTGTGTATTTCGTATGGTTTTTACGGGGCTACCATGGGGCTACCTCAGAGCCAATTTAGCTCATGTTTCATCAATACATCGATTTTCATAATAAGACTCAATGTCTCAGGATATGTTCTCAGCTTAAGCCTGCAGATAGTACTTCCATTCTTTTTAATACTGCACTTCTGATATAGCCGACTAGAAAGGGGGGCGTGCGAATATTCAGGAGTACGTTGAATAACCATGTGGAATCAATCTTAGACTTTCTCATCACTAATAAAACTCATAGTCGTTTCTAGGCCTTGCCGCATATGGTCTAGTAAATGCTCAAGCATGGCTTCAAGATCGTCTCCACAAGCCAGCTCCAAATATATATCATGTGCATGACGTTTTGGACCTGGACGCTCATGGGCTTGTTGATGCATTGCAAAGTAAAACTGCAGGTTTGGCATCAAACGGTTCCAGCTTTGAAGGAGAAGCTGATGGCCAGACAACTCATAGGACCAGCTATGGAGATGCAGTTCGTCCTCGATAACCCCCAGTCTGTCCTGACCTGCTTTGACTGTAGCCGACAGTTTGGCATTACGCTGTTTAAGGTCTGCAAGCGCCCTCAGGTCGCGTTTGTTCCAACACTCACGGAAAGCAAATTGTTCAAGGCTGGTTCGCAATGAATAGATTTCCTCAAGATCCTTTCGAGTCACTTGCCGCACAAAGAGGCCTTTGTATGGTTCGCTAACAACCAACCCAATATCGACAAGTTCACGAATGGCTTCTCGCAAGGGTCCACGGCTGATACCAAGCGCATCAGCTAGCCCTTTTTCCGTTAGTCGAGTACCAGGCTGAAGTTCTCCAGTTACGATAAGTTGCTTGAGATGCGTCGTCGTACGCCCTCGTAAGGTAGAGTCCGAAAGAGGTTTGATAACACTTAGATCACCCATTGTCTGGGCCAATAGTATTCTTGTGGACTAGGTCTTTGTATAGCGATTGCAACCTTGCTATGACTGGATGTCCAGCTGCCCCAATCCGTTTTCCATCGATCTCAGCCACTGGCGTTTGTGCGCCAAACGTGCCTGTCAGAAACGCTTCGTCGGCACTATAGGCTTCATAGAGTGAGAAGTTCTTTTCAAACACTGGGATGCCATTCGCTCGGCACAGGTTAATAACATTTTGTCGGGTCACACCGTTCATACAATAGTCGCCAGTAGAGGTCCAAACCTCTCCTCGACGAACGATGAAGAAGTTGCACGCGTTGGTGGTATTCACGAATCCATATGGATCCAGCATCAAACCTTCATCCGCCCCAGCTTGTTCGGCCTGCAAGCAGGCGATCACGCAGTTGAGCTTTGAATGGCTATTATACTTCGCATCCTGACTCATTGGTAATCCGCGAACCTGTGGCACTGTGGCCAAACGAATACCTTTCTTATGGAGCCCTTCAACAGGCTTGGAATGCTCCATAATAATCACAAGTGTTGGGCCAGATCGACTTAGCGACGGATGCTGAAACGGTTTCACCTTCACCCCCCGAGTCAACATCAAACGACAATGCACATCAGTAGTCATATTATTAGCAGCTGCGGTGCGGCTGAGTGCATCTAGGATGCCCATCTTGTCCATACCAACATCCAGTGATACAGCCTTGCAAGAATTGAAGAACCGGTCCATATGTTCATCAAAGAAAGCCCATTTTCCATCATAAAGACGCATCCCCTCCCACATGCCGTCGCCAAGCATAAAGCCACTGTCATACACCGAAACTTTAGCCTGATCACGGTGGACGATCTCTCCGTTGACATAAATTTTAATGTCCCGATTGCGCACATCTTCATCAGCATCGTGGGTAGTCCGGCTTTGTTCTTCGTTGGTATTCATGTCACTTACTCAATCTGTGGTTCGGGCAAACGGAACGTTCCGTGGCCGCGTAGGAAATTCTTTGTGCCATCTTTTTTGGGATAAGTCAGAACCTCTGAAGGTGTCCCTTGCTCTAGAATCCGACCTTCAGACAAAAACAGGACTTTATCTGCAACCGCGTAGGCAAAACCTAGTTCGTGGGTGACAATAATCATTGTCATGCCCTCATCGGCTAATTCTTTCATGGTTTCAAGAACTTCACCAACCAGTTCTGGATCCAAGGCCGATGTCGCTTCGTCAAACAGCATAATTTCTGGTTCCATAGCTAGAGCCCGGGCAATAGCAATTCGCTGCTGCTGCCCCCCAGAAAGCTGCGATGGAAAGGCATCAGCTTTCCAGTCCAGTCCAACTTTCTTAAGGTACTTTTTCCCGCGCCGCTGGCATTCTTCCAAATCACATTTCAGAACCGTTCTTGGCCCTTCCATAACGTTTTGAAGTGCAGTCATATGAGGAAACAAATTGAAGTGCTGAAACACCATCCCAACCCGGGCACGCAGTTTTGCCAATTCATTCTCAGAATATTGGACCGTGCCGTTATTTTCTAAACCAACGGCCTGAGTTTCTAAATAAATACGCCCGGCCGTTGGTACTTCCATAAAGTTTACACAACGCAACATAGTTGATTTGCCTGAGCCAGACGCACCAATTATTACAATAGTCTGGCCTTTTTTAACGGTAAGGTCGATACCACTAAGAACCTCTAAATCACCAAACGATTTTCGCAAACCTTCGATACGGAGAACTTCTGTCATTGGCTACCTCCCCACACTGTTGTTGGTTTCAAATCGACGCACGATAATGGTCATTGGGAACAGGACTGCAAAAAAGACCAGCGCCACGGTTGTATAAGTTTCAATTGGATTAAACTCGATGGTCGATATAACTTTCGCCTGGTAAACAAGTTCCCCGTATGCAATGACAGAAGCCAGTGAAGTCATCTTAAATAGTTCAACAGCCCGATTCATGAAGGCGGGCAACATCCGGCGGATAGATTGGGGCAAGATAACACGACGCATTTGTTCAGAATAACTCATTCCCAGCGCTTTGCCCGCCTCCCATTGGCCTTTTGCGATGGATTGCAGCCCAGCTCGATAGATTTCAGATGAAAAGGCAATAGTGTTAAGAGTCAATCCAAGTGAAGCGGCCGTGAATGCATCAATCCGAAACGGAGCGATGATGGGGAAAGCGAAAAAGAACCACATTATTTGGACCAACACGGGTGTATTTCGGAAAACTTCGACAAACACCGTCGCGGGGTAATAGAGCCATAGTTTTCCTGAAAATCGGGCGGCTCCAACGAATAAACCAAAGAAAAGCCCCAGTACCAAACAGACGGATCCAAGGATCACCGTATTTTGTAGACCAATCCAAAACAGTTGTTTGTATAGAAGAATGGACGAGAAATCCCAATTGTAATCCATATTAGGACCTCCCGTTCACTAGCGTTTCACCAGTACGAGCTAGGCGTATTTCTAATCGACGTACAGCTAAGGAGCAAGCAAAGATTACTACGAAATACATTGCAGCGGCAATCGTGAAGACCTCGATGGTGCGATACGTAGACTGGGCAATGTTATTGGTTTGATAAAGTAAATCCGCATAAGAAATCGTACTAACCAGGGTTGTAGTTTTCATCAATTCGATCGCGCGCTCTAGGAAAGCTGGAATCATCCGTGTGACTGCTTGAGGCAAGACGATACGTCGAAGCGTCTCATTCCGTTGCATACCGAGGGCCTTTGAGGCTTCCCATTGGCCGGAGTCAATAGATTGGATACCTCCTCTAAAAACCTCGGCAAAGAATGCAGAGCTTTGTAACGAGAATGTCAGAACAGATGCTTCAAAGGGGTTAATTTCGACGCCAATTAATATCGGTAGTGCAAAGAAGAACCAGAAGAGCTGAGCAATGGGCGGAGTGGTTCTCAGAAACTCAATAATAAACCCAACCGGCAATCGCACAGCTAGATTCCCATAAAGTCGCAATAGGGCCAAGAGCAGGCCTAAAGGAACCCCAAAAACGAGAGCCAACCCAGTGATCTTGAGTGTATTGAAGAGACCTAAAAGAAGCAGGTCAAAATCGCTTAAGACGATCCAGAAGTCCCATTCATAAATCATATCTGGTCATCCAATGGATTATTAGTTTGGCCAGGCGCACCTTGTTAGCCTGGCCATGATGCATGGTTAGATTACCATTCTTCGCGACGGATGGCAGGAACTGTTGAGGGATCTACGCCAAACTCTGTCAGAAATTCCTCGTACCAAACTTGGGTTTGTCCAGTCTGATAGTAGTAAGAAATAGCAGTGTTGACCCAGTCTCGGAATCTAGGGTCTGACTCACGACGCACGCCGGCCGAAGAAGCTGACTGACGGATCGGTGAAGGTAACACGATCTGACCGCGGCCAATCTTTGCCCGCATAGAAATCAGCGGTGGATGAAATAGCGATACCGCATTGACTCGCTTCGACTGAAACGCAGCTACAGCTTCACCATTGGAAGGAAAACGCAAAATTTCTGCCTGATCAAGGCGCGCAGTGACATAGCGATCCATTGTCGTACCTTGGGTCACAGCAATCTTAATGTCTGACTTATTCAGGTCATCCCATGTCACAATTTTCAGATCATCGTCTGCCAGAACGGCCAGCGCATAAAACAGAAGAGGCTGAGATGGAAAGTCAATGGCCATGGCTCGTGCAGGAGTTGCATCCAACACAAACATTAGATCAATTTGATTAGCCTGAAGTGCTGATACAGCTGTACCCCAAGTCACTTCGACTGGCTCCAGTTCAACACCCATGGTCTCTGCCATCGCACTGCCCACGGAAACACCAAGGCCGGACCATTCATTAGTCGCCGGATTTTTGTAAAACCACGGCGGCGCTTGCGTGACGCCTATACGTAAAGCCCCACTGTCCTGAATGGCATCCCATGTCGAGGTGCCTTCAGCCATCGCAGTGCTGCCAAAGCTTAGCATTGTCGCCAACGTAAAAACTATAGTTAGCAGTTTGATTTTCATGATTCGAAACATTTGTTATCTCCTGTTGGTACTATCAGTTTAAGAACTTAAGAACTTAAGAACTTAAGAACTTAAGAACTTAAGAACTTAAGAGATTATTCCAAGATTGTAGGATTGTCAACAATTCAATCCATGCTCTAAATCTAACTACCCCAAGTTAGATGTCATGATCACGTCTAAACTTTCATGTGAAGCTAAGTCAAAACCTATGCCAACGAATACTGGTTTAACCAAATCCATTTAACTCTTCATACTAAGACTCAATAAAGCTGCCATCCGGCTTATAAAATCGTGGTTCAAACATACCATGAAGTCGAACGCTATCAGCCTTTTCATAAAACGTACCACCACAACCTGGATGCACAAAGCTAGTGTTGTATGTCCTTGACCTCCCCCAAAGCAAAGACAGAATTCTTCCTATATCAATAACAACCTCATATTAGTAGTATTGATAAGAAGCGCAACAAAGCTCTATGGACGTATACATGAACATTAACAGGATAATAACTGGCTAACGCTTTTATTGCTATTGGGTAGTGGAGTGGCAGTTGCTGCTGATTTTGATAAGGGTCTGAAGGCAGCTCAATCAGGTGACTTTAAGACTACACTAGCAGAGTGGACTCCTTTAGCTGAACATAGGCATTCTTCTGCCCAATATAACCTAGGGGTTATGTACCATAGAGGCGAAGGCGTTCCGCAGAACTATAAAACAGCAGCGAAGTAGTACACCAAAGCTGCTACTGGGTTAAAACCCTATCCTCCAAATATATACTTTAGAATAATTCAATATAATTTTTACTAATATAAATGACTTAAGCACTGACTAGACTATGCCGTTAAACAACCGCACCCCTTGCGGCAACCTCTGTAAGATCAAACTGGCCATTTTGATACAACCATACACTGCCTACTAAATTACTGACCACACAGGCATGGTTAGGAATGATACGTAATTGCTGCCCAACGTGAAACGGCTGATCCAAAGTCGGCCACACTAAGTGGCCATGTTCTTCACTGAGGCCACTAATGGTGACCTGAGGGTGTCCGATGACATAGCCATGACCTTGTAATCCCAGTAAATCCGACGACAACACTTTGGAGCCTGCGTCAATAATTGCTCTACCATCTGCGTTCGCACTGACGACTGTGGCCACCACTGTCAAGGCACAGTCTTGCCAACTGCAGGTGCCATATTCAACTAGCGAACGATCGTTGTAAATATAAGTGCCGGGGCGGTATTCATTAATAATATCCAGAGAACAGGCTTGCCATAGATCAGGTGTACCGCCGCTGGTAATTGCTGGACAAGGAAGTCCAACCTGACTTAAGGCAACTTTGGCGGCAGTCATAAATTCCATTACTTTAGCATGGCCCTTTATTGGCGGGTAAGTCATTAGTCCCGCAAATGTAAGCCCCTGGGACGCCTCTATTTGTTGGGCCAAAGCCACTACTTGATGCGGTTGTTCAACTCCGCATCGGTGTGCACCAGTATCGCACTCGACCCAGACGTTTAAAAGTCCATTAGAGTCTTCAAAGGCTTTAGCCAAACCTTCCACCACGGTGCTATTGTCGGCAACTACTGCCAACTTGGACAGCTTCTGTGACAAATATCTCAAACGCTGTAACTTAATAGCCCCTAATATATTGTACGTAATCAATATATCCTCAATCCCTGCATCGGCCATCACTTCCGCCTCGGAAATTTTTTGACAGGTGATGCCCACCGCGCCAGCTTCCAGTTGCCAATGGGCAAATTGCGGTAACTTGTGGGTTTTAATGTGTGGCCGCACTGCCATTCCGTGCTCATCACAATAGGTCTGAAAGGCATCGATATTACGCTTAACCTGTGCGGTATCGATTACCACTGCGGGGGTATCCAGGCTCAACTCTTGCTGAGGTAAACTCATTGTTGCTACTCCATTGGTTCCAGCAAATCGTAAGCTGCCACTATCATGGCCGCGCTGGTGGCGACCTTAGATACAGAATCACCTGCCTCATATAAACTACTACCCAAACCAAAACCTGTAGCCCCAGCCTTACGCCAGGCTAAAAAATTACTGGCCCCCACACCACCAACCAAGAAGAAGTCCGTTTTGCTGGGCAACACGGCCTTTATGGCCGACAATCCCTGCACGCCTAATAAGGAAGCAGGAAATAATTTTAATGCATCAGCACCATGCTCCAAAGCAGTAAAGCATTCGCTGGGTGTAAGAACGCCTGGGTAGCTGGTGAGGCCTTTGTCCTTGGTGGCCTGAATCACTCTTACATCACAATTAGGCGAGACGACAAAATGAGCGCCTAAATCATTCAGAACATGCACTTGATCGACTGTCGTTACCGTACCTGCACCAATTTGTGCCACATGAGCGAACCTTTTCACTAAGAGTGCAATACTACGAAATGCATTTGGCGAGTTGAGGGGCACCTCAATTCTACTAATGCCAGCTGCAAGAATAACCTCACAAATATCACATACTTCGTGACTTTGGACTCCCCGTAAAATGGCTATGAGTTGACGCTGCACTGATGCTTACCCCTTCCCTTGTATTAATTGACTGTATGCACAGCTTAAGCCAGCCACAGTGAGACGTTCGTTATCTACTATACGGGCTCCAACCCCTATAATAATAAGGGCCTGGTGATAGAGTTTCGCTAAGCTTGAGCTGCCTAAGATCACCACCTCTTTATCGCGCCAATAACCTTCTGCAGCTTTGAGCTCAAGTCCAATCAACAACCCCGACAAACGGGCCCTAGCTTCGGCAGCAGGCAATCCGTCGACAATGGCACCTGCCCGTAAGGAAAACAATTGAGCGGTGACTAAGCTAGGCTCGCTATAGGCCTGCTGTAAACTCCTGGCAAAGGCTTCAGGTTGCCAGCCTTGAGCAGCTACCGTGTGCTTCAACACCGAGTGGTTGGCCAGCAGATCAAATAGTTCGCCAGTCATGAAGGTGGTGAAATGCATCAACTGATGGGATTCAATTAGCGCCCATTTGGCGTGAGTGCCTGGCAAGCAAACAACGCCATTAAAGTCGTTCTGATCACTCAAAAAACCGGCGATTTGAGTTTCTTCACCACGCATAATATCCACTGGGTGGGCCTGCATAACGCCCGCCACTATGGTTACCGAGATGCGATTATCCTTGCAGTTCACTTTAGTAAATTGAGCATCCTGAAGAGGGTGACATGGGGTCTCTTGATATGCCGACTCACACCAACCCTGACGCGCTCCAACGACCCCACAGGCAACCACTTTCGTCACTACACCCTCATCCAACCAAGGCTCCACAAGGTCCAGTAGAGCGCGTTCGAAGCCATTTTCTTGGATGTTATTGAGGCCCTGCTCGGACCAATCTCGGGCGATCACTTGGTCATTTGTGTTAACGGCCCAGACACGCAAATGGGTACTGCCCCAGTCCACCGCGATCCAGCAGGTGCGCTCTGCTAGAGTCTGCGTCACGACGACGTACTTGCCTCATGGGGGCTAGCCACACGCGGCCATATATCTCTATTCAAGTGCTTATAGTCATTGGTTGCAGGGTTATTAGGGTACGGGCCGTCAATAGACGCATAAATAATACGCCCTGCAATAGGAGCAAAAGCATCGTGAAAATGGTTGGTAGACTTAACCACTAGGATTTTTTTGGACATAGGATCAATACCCAAGTTTGTGAATATATCCGGGTTGAAGACCTGTGATCGTACCGTATTAAGAATCACCTCGATGCCATCCACCCGAATGACTGCACAATCACCTAAGGGGACTTTACTATCGCCAAACGACTGCATAGCGTTACGTACCAACCTAACCACGGAGACCTGGGCATCAATAGGCGCACCAGAATAGGCATCTGTTTTACCGCCAAATCGTAAGGCTAAACGGCCACCCACTCCTGCGGAAAAACACAAGCGCACGGCCATTGGATCCCAAATGGATGCAAAGGCCAGATCGTCTACACCTTGGTCCAGCAGGGCCCGAAGCAACAAGGTTGAATCCCCCGCCACCCCGCCACCTGGGTTGTCCCATACGTCAGCAATAATAGCAGGATAAGACCCTGACTCTTTGGCACGGTCTATAGCAGTTTGTAAATCAACAAAGTCTGGGCTTGTAGTACCCCGTAATGCAAATAATTCAAGTCCTAGCTGGCGGCTCAATTTAGCCCCTAGCTGTGGGTCATTATCGGTAATCACCAGCACTTTGGCACCCATTTCCGGCACATCACCGGCCATAAATCCGTGGATCAGAGAGATCGACAGAATACCAGGCTCTTGCTCCAAGGACTTAAGGCGGTCCACATAGCTACGCATTGGTTCTTGACTGGTAGGCATAACGTCAATCATGCGACAGTCAAATAGTGACAGCACCGGCTGACAACTACCGTGATAGGCCTCCAGAGCCAGTCTACTCAGCGCTTGGGCACATTCGGCAAAATCTGTATGAGGGAACTCTTTAAAGGCTTTTAGTAAATTAGCATTATCCAAGCAGATTTGAGCCAAGTGAGAGTGGGGATCCAAAGTAGCTCCCACCACCACTTTCGGCCCAACTATGGATCTAACTGCCTGTAACAATTCACCTTCACAGTCATTGCACTCCTGTGACACCATGGCGCCATGTAATCCCAGCAAAACAATATCTATAGGCCCTGCAGCTTTAAGCTCTTGCAACACCTTGTCGCGCAAGTATTCCCAGGTATCTTGATTGACCATGCCGCCTGGCTCGGCCCAAGTTGCAGTACCCTCAACTAATTCAATAACTCCTTGGGCCTGCAGCTTGCGACATACAGGAAACACTGCACTGCATAAAGTTGGCGTTTCTGGGTGATTATAAGGTTCCGCATAGAAACTGTTTTTAAAATCGGTCAGGTCGGTACGTAAAGGAGAAAATGTATTAGTTTCGGTGGCGATGGATGCCACAAACACACGTGGTATTGCAGCCATTACACAGCCTCCATGTATAACTCTGAAGCCAAATGACAACGACTTTGGTGGGACACGCTTAGCTCCACCAAAGGCGGCGGCCGGTTTTCACACTGAGGCTGAGCATAGGTACAGCGATTGACAAAGCTACAACCTGGGTGCACTTGCATGGGGCTCAGCGGCTCAGCTTGTTTGGTTGGCGCGGTATTATGCTGGGCAGGGTTAATACGAGGAATTGAGTCCAGCAATAAGCGGGTATAAGGATGATTGGGATTGTTAAATATTTCTTCCGTGGGTGCTAGCTCTACGACTTGCCCAAGGTACATTACGGCCACTCGATCAGCCACATGTCTGACCACGCCCAAATCATGGGAAATAAACAGCATGGAAAAGCCTGTATCGCCTTGCAATGTTTTTAGCAAATTGAGCACCTGCGCTTGCACCGACACATCGAGTGCGGATACTGGCTCATCTGCGATAACCAGTTTAGGGGCGAGAATCATCACCCTGGCGATGCCAATACGCTGCCGCTGGCCACCAGAGAACTCATATGGATATTTACTCACCACCTGCGGGTCAAGACCCACTTGCTGGAGCAGCTCTGATACCCTCTGCGTCGCCTCGGCTTGGCTTGAAACCAAACCATGTACATGGAGTGGCTCAGACAATATCTCGCCTATTCTCATACGCGGATTCAGCGATGCAAAGGGGTCTTGAAAGATCATTTGAATGGCCCGACGCAAGGGCCTGAACTCAGCTCGAGACAGGCTCAGAATATCTTGTCCTTCAAAAAGGGCTCTACCTGAGGTAGCCTCTTCCAGCTGAGTTAATGTTCGACCTATGGTTGACTTGCCACAGCCAGACTCTCCCACCAGCGCCAACACTTCGCCTTTTTCAATACTAAAAGTAACTCCATTCACTGCGCGCAACGTCACTGGTTTTGCCAGTGGCCATAGCCCAGCTTTAGGCATATTAAAATGTGTATGCAGTTCTTTAACTTGCAATAGTGGCTGACTCATTATAAAGCTCCTTGCTGAGTGACGTCGATCAACGGGTGGTGACAATAAACAAGGTGATCCGTGCCTAGTTTAGGGACCGCTTTATGTCGACACACATCCGTCGCATACAAACATCGAGGGTGGAACTGACAGCCCGAGACATGCTCGCCCATCATTGGCACCCGGCCAGGTATGGTAGCCAGCTCATCTACCTTGTGATCTGGGTCAGGTATGGATCCTAATAAACCTTGGGTGTACGGGTGACCTGGGGCAGCAAACAACTGCTGGGTAGCTGCAGCTTCTACCACGGTGCCGCGATACATAACGAGCGTATCGCGGGCCATATTGGCAATTGCTCCTAAATCATGAGAGATAAGTATCAAGGCCATACCTCGTTCTTGCTGCAGGTCTTTAAGCAACTGTAATATCTGCGCCTGAATGGTGACATCAAGTGCCGTGGTGGGCTCATCTGCAATTAGCAACAAAGGCTCACACGATAAAGCCATAGCAATCATCACTCGCTGACGCATTCCTCCTGATAATTGATGAGGATAACTTTGCAGTCGTTTGGCCGCTTCCGGAATACCCACTTGACGTAGTAATTCTTCCGCTTTTTGATATGCAGTTTGGGTAGAACAATTTTGATGCTGCTGAATGGCTTCGACGATCTGCGCACCAATGCGATACACTGGATTTAAGCTCGTCATAGGTTCTTGGAAAATCATCGCCATACGATTACCCATCAACTCACGCCTTTGGGAGGGCGACAGTGTCACCAAATCCTGCCCGTCAAATTCTATACTGCCGCCAGTAATACGAATTTGCGTACCTTCAGTGAGCCCCATAAGCACCAACGCCGTGATACTTTTTCCACACCCAGACTCACCCACGATACCCAAGGTTTGGCCTACTTCCAACTGCATAGTAATGCCCTGGACTACAGGTTTTAGGCCATCTTGGGTAGCAATGGCAATACACAGACCCTTTATTTCTAAGAGTGCCATTTATATGCCTGCAATGTCGTCTTTAAAGCGCGGATCAATGCTGTCACGCAGCAAATCACCTACTAGGTTTATGGAAAATACTGACAGAATAATTAACAGCCCAGGAAAGGTAAGCAACCAAGAGGCCCGGGTAATATAAATCCTCGCTTCAGCCAACATGTTGCCCCAACTGGGCACTTCTGGTGGTAGGCCTAAGCCCAAAAAGTCTAACGACGCTGCTTGTAACTGAGCGAAGGCGAAAATAAAACTGGCTTGCACCAATAAGGGAGACACAAGATTGGGCAACATGTGCCTTAGCAAGATTCGACTGTGGCTGGCGCCAGTACATAAGGCCGCATCTACAAATACTTCTCCCTTGAGCTTAAGGCTCATGCCATAAATAATTCTAGCGGTGGTAGTCATATACACCAGACCAATGACCAATACGGTGTTAACGATACTGCGCTCTAATAATGTCATCAAGATCAACGCGAGCAACAGTGCAGGAAAGGCCATCAGAACATCTACACCTCGCATCAACACATGTCCAAGACGCGTGAAATAGGCTGATAACATGCCTATCACCGTACCCCCAATCAATGCCACAAAAACAGAACCCAGACCAATCACAATAGCCATACGAGCGCCGTATATGCTACGCGATAATGTATCGCGGCCAAAATTGTCAGTACCAAACAAATGCTCCATGTTGGGTTCCATCAATCGATTCATAGCGTTAATATCAAGCGGATCATAGGGAGCAACCCAAGGTGCCAATAGAGCCGCAGCAACAACCACTAACAACCAAATAACCGCAACCAAGGTCAACTTTCGACGCCACAAAATACGCCAGTAATTTTGTAAAAGGAGCATTAAAGATAGCCCTAGTGAACTCATTTTAGTGATACCCTCGGATCAAGTCGGGCATAAGCCAAATCGACCAATAAATTGATAGTCATATACAGCACCACAATCACCAATATGACGCCTTGTATCACTGGATAGTCTCGTCGTAATATCGACTGCACTACCAAGCGACCAATACCGGGTAAAGAAAATACAGTTTCCGTCACGACTGCCTCTGATATGAGTGCTGCAAAAGTGAAACCAAAGGCTGCAACCACCGCTATTAGAGCATTACGAAACACGTGCTTCACAGCAATACGAGTGGGGTGCAACCCTTTAGCTCTAGCTGTACGGACAAAGTCTTCACGCGCCACATCCAACATACTTGACCTTACCAAGCGTATGATTAAGGCAGCATTTGGAGCAGCTAAGGCCAAGCTTGGCAAAATCAAATAGCGCAGGTTAAATACGCCTCCATCATCCGTCAATGAAGGAAATCCAGAGCTAGGCAACCAACCTAGGCCAACGGAAAAAATTAGGATTAAATACAGGCCCAACCAAAAGGTCGGCACCGATGCAGCCATCATGGCCCCGCCACTACAGAGTTGATCAACAAAAGTGCCATGACGACTGGCCGCTAAAATACCTAATGGAAGCCCTATTGTAATAATCCATATCATAGTCATTAAAGCCAGTAATATGCTGGTTTCGGCGCCGTCGCCGATCACGGTTGATACAGGAACTTGGAAAAAGATGGAAGTCCCTAAATCACCTTGTAAAACGTGCGAGAGCCAATAGTAATACTGTAAATAGACCGGCTCATCAAGGCCCATTTCTGTAGTTAGCGCCGCCACTTCTTCTGGCGTCGCGAGGTCACCCAGAAGCACTGCCGCTGGGTCTCCGGGAATTAGGTGAACGAATAAAAAGATGAGCATCGATGCCAACAATAAGGTAGGGATCAGACTCAACAAACGTTTGATAATGAATACGGACATGTCTGCCTTTATATGTGGTAGGTGAAAAAAATAGCGGGTAATACGTCCCTGTATTACCGTATCTTAGATTCAAACGTGGTTATTTACTCACGCCCCAAAAGTGTGGCCAAATCAAGGTCGAAGGAGCCAGGCCTTTAAGCTTGGCTGAAGCAATATTATAGGTATAAATATCGCCCGTCTTCATGGTTGGCACTTGCTCGTAGATCAGGGCTTGTAACTTATTCCATGTTACAGCACGCTTAGCTTTATCTGCAGTACCAGTGAATTCGGCTTTCAATGCTGCCTTTTCAGGAGTGCTCCACCATCCAGGGTAATTGTCGCTCATAGCCGATATAAGAATCGGATCTGGAACAAAACCGTGGTGGGTAAAGAACAGATCCCACTGATCAGGTTGACTACGTTTTTTGATCAAAGTCGCCCAATCATAGACTTGAAGATCTATATTAAAGCCGGCCTGTGCCAATTGCTTGGTATAAACCACCGCTTTATCATAGTGGAAGGCGTAGTTAGTAGAGACCATAAACTTAATTGGCTCTCCAGCGTAACCGGCTGCTGCTGCCATTTCTTTAGCTTTGGCTGCATTGCCTTCACTGAACTTCTCGATACCAGACTTGGAATACCAAACATTACCTTCGGGTAAGAAAGACCCGTTAGCACGCCATAGTTTTTCAGGGCCAGCAGCTATGCGTAGAGCCGTATCTTTATTCAACGCAGTTTGAATTGCACGGCGTAGAGCGAAGTTTTCTTTCAATGGCCCTTCCTTAGAGTTCATAAACACCAAGCCAAAGATGGGTCCACCGTTAAGAATTGTACGCACATTTTCGTCCGCGTCTAATTCGGCAAAAAGGTCACCTGGAATGTTTTCCGCATAGTCATAATCGCCTGCCTTTAAACCGCTTATACGAGTGCCCACATCGGGTACTGGAATGAAACGTAATGTTTCAAAGTTGGCATCGCGGGCGCCTCCATAACCATCGGCCACACCTACAGGTGAGTTGTAAGCGTCGTGACGAACCAACTCAACATAACGGTTAGCTTTCCATTCGTTGAATTTGTAAGGTCCTGTGCCGATATAATCGGAAGGTGCGATAGGTGCTTTACCAGCTGCAGCCGCAATTTCCGATGGGTAGATGGCCGGGCCACCGTTGATAAAGGCCATGAGGTTCTGCCACGGGCCAAATACAGCGTTAAAACTAAGGGTAACTTCATAATCACCTGTCGCTTCAACTGACGTGATGTTATCGCTTAACAGCTTACCGCGTGAACCATGTTCCAACCATCGGTTCAAAGAAGCAACCACGTCCAACGAAGTCATTTGCTTGCCATTATGGAAAGTCACATTGTCTCGCAGACTAATAACTATGGTTTTTCCATCAGCGCTGACGCTTTCATCTGCAGCCAAAAGCCCAACTGGGGCATTATTTGCATTGAAAGTATAAAGCCCTTCAAACATATGATGGGCAATAGTGGTAGCAAGGTCGGAAGTGACCACCTGCTGATCTAAACTGGGTGGTTCACCTACAGTGGCGTAGCGTAGGGTGCCTTCGGCCAGCACGGAGCCTGCCACTGACATGGAGGTCACAATGACCGCCGTCTTAAGATATGCTTTTATTTTCATTTTACTTCTCCCGATGGTTAGTCAATTGAGACCGATAATTTATATCTGATCATAACTGAGTAAAAGACAATTACATAAAACCCATTCTCATGCAAGTTTATTTCATATAAATATATAACATACCAATTGGTGAAAGTTTATTTCACGTATGCTATGATCAGGATACACCTACATCACCGGTCATTAATTTATAATGGCTTCCATTATATTCGGGGAACACCCCCTTCCTATAAGGAAAAAATACACATGAGTGAAGCAACTGGAATCCATCGTTATGAAATAGTACCACCGGGAGCGGGGGGTCAAAAATTACCTTTCTCGAAGGCTGTTAGAGCGGGCGATTTTGTATACGTATCAGGCCAAGTGGCCATGCAAGACGGCGAAATAATTGACGGTGGAATCGTCAAGCAAACCCATAAAACAATACAAAATGTGATAGCTATATTAGCCGAAGCAGGCTGTGGCCTCGAGCACGTCGTTAAGGTAAATTGTTGGTTAGATGATCCCAGAGACTTCTGGAGTTTTAACGGTGTATTCGAACAATATTTTCATGACCACCCTCCAGCCCGATCTACTGTACAATCTGCTATCATGGTAGACGCTAAGGTAGAAGTAGACGTTATCGCCTATAAGCCCCTAACCAGTACTTAGCCACTTTTTTGTGCCTCGTATATTAGCTGCAGGACTCCCTATGCCCGAAGTCATCGACCTCATCTCTCAGCTGTATAAACTCAACGGTAGTTTTCATCGTAGTGAGCAACAGGTAGCCGATTATGTGTTAGCCAACATTGATACAGTGGCTCACAGGACTATACGGGAGATCGCCGAACAAGTAGACGTGTCTGATGCTACAGTCAATCGCTTTTGTCGTAGCTTAGGCTGTAAAGGTTTTAAAGATTTTAAAATCAATTGGGCGCAAAATGTGGCTGTTAGCTTACAATACATGGCTGATTCTTATGATTCAGGAACAGCTACTGAGCGCTTGGTGAGTCAAGTATTTAACACCTTGGTAGACACTCTCAATATTGCCCAGCGACAGCTAATTCCTGAGGACCTGGAGCGGGCCATTGATCTAATCAGTAATTGTAAAAGGCTAGTTTTTATCGGTGTTGGTGGCGGCTCGTCAACAGTAGCAAAGGAAGGTGCTAACCGATTTTTCCGCTTGGGGATACCTACTGAATCTAGCTCCGACGGTTATTACCAACGAATGCTAGCCTCGACTCTGGGCAAAGGTGACCTACTATTCGCTATTTCGGCCACTGGTCAGGTACGAGAACTCATAGACAGCGTGAACATTGCCAACCAATATGGTGCCAGCACCCTCAGTCTTACTACCAGAGGTTCAGCTTTGGCCCAAGCTTCGGACCTAGCCTTAGAGGTGAACCTACCTGAGGACCAGGACATTTTCAAACCCTCCGCAGCGCGCCTCATCAACATGGCTATAGTTGATGTACTTGCAGCTGGCGTTGCCCACAGACATCAAGACCTAACCAAGCTTAACTTACGTCGCATTCGCACTTCTTTAATGTGGGCACAAAAGGATACTGGCCCCAAACCCATCGGTGACTAACATGCTTGATTTAATTTGTTTTGGCGAACCTATGGTGGAATTGCTGGCCCAGCCTGGGCAGCCAACCTCATACGCCCAAGGCTTTGGTGGGGACACCTCGAACACCGCCATTGCCGCAGCTCGCCAAGGCGCTAAAGTAGGGTATCTGTGCTCTGTCGGGTGTGACTTATTTGGCGACGCACTACTCAATCTTTGGGATCACGAAAAAGTAGATACCAGCGCAGTATTACGCCACCTAGACGCCAGTACTGGAATATATTTCGTGCAGCCTCATGAAGAACAACGCCACTTTAGCTATTACCGCAAGGGGTCTGCGGCCAGCCTATTTAACAGTGCACAATTGCCCCACGAATATTTATGTTCCACTAAAATATTACACGTTTCAGCAATCTCACAAGCAATCAGTACCAGCATGCGAGAGGCTGTTACTGAAGCCTTAATATATGCCCGCAGCCAAGGAGTTATTACAAGCTACGATACAAATTTACGTCTGCAACTCTGGCCCAAAGAACTGGCTAAAAAAACTATATTTGCTGCCTTACTAAACACAGACATCGTGTTTCCAAGTATTGATGAAGTGACTCTGCTCACTGACCTGACAGACAAGGATGAAATAGTTGATTTCTTTCTCACCAAAGGACCACACACGGTTGTACTCAAATTGGGTGCGCAAGGTGCCTATATTGCAGATGCTCACCAGCGCCACATAATACCCCCAGTAACCACAACACCCGTCGACTCTACCGGAGCAGGTGACGCTTTTGCAGGCGCGTTTTTGGCTGCCTACAGCCAGGGTCTTAACCTAGCTGACTGCGGTGCTAGAGCAGCTTACGTAGCCGCGGTGACTATTTCTGGTTATGGTGCAATCGACCCGATCCCACGCCTAGGTTAGACTTTAGAGCCACAGTAAATTTGGATACAATACTAGAATGAGGCCACACTTTGCTTCAGCTTTATACCTTGGCAAACCACCATTATATTGATGACCGAGACATCCGGCCAAAAAACACGTAATAACCAACGAGACTAGCCTCCATGACTAAGAGCTAAAGTAACTATTTAACTGCACCCGACTGCCGAGTAATTATTAGTACCCAAGCTGCCATAGCGCTTACCACCTCACACCCGCTCTAACATCGATTAAGCACCTTGCAGCCATGCCCTAAGCTGCGTTCACTCGTCCAGCACTGCAATGCTACCAATGCTCATTAGCTCTTCTTAGAAAATGCTGTAAGGCTTAAAATGGGTATTCTTCCTATATCAATGACAGTTTCATATTAGTAGTATTGATAATAAGCATCACAAAGCTTTAAGCACATAAATTAAATCGAGGTGGCTATGTTGAATTTCTGTATTCGGGTTGTTTGTTTACTGACTGCGTCATTCATGGCTACACACGCGCTGTCTCAAGACATGAGGGGCTGGAGTGACAAAACTGTTTGTCGTTTGCTACTGAGTAAGCCAGATGAGCTAGCATATCTTGAAGAGGTGACTAGTAGAGGTCTTGGATGCGGTAGTGCCCAGAAAAACGTGTCTAAACCATTACTACCCTTCAAATATATTCAAGGAGTGAGCGAAGATCAGTGGGACCTTATAGAAAGAATGGGAGACCCTCAAAATTGTCGGGAGAGGATCAGTAGTATAGGCATAAAGGGTACATCGATTACTGTTACTCCAGATACGTTTCCCACAATTAAACGGCTGAGGGAAAAGATGTTTTCAACCTATGACACAGTCATATTGTCAAAGGGAATTTATAAGATTGTGAACCCTATATATATAAAAGCAAGTGCAATGATCGGAGAAGAAGGGGTAGTAATTGACGCTAGTCTTTCAAAGATTGGAATAGTAATTAGTAACGGTGGCGTAGTAAGTAATGTTGAAGTTATTAATGCGGGTAATAATGGCGTAAAGTTATTAAGTAATTCGGTATTACACAATTCGAGAATTGGAAATACAGGTGTATTTAACCCTCTAAGTCGCGATGGAACGGGGGTGAAGCTTGGCAAAGTAGTAGATGCGCTGGGTACACATAATGTTTGTATCGTTAGTGTAGAGTCTTATAATGGGTATAATGAAACTTCGAATAGTGGTCCAGTATCCGTGACAGCTAAAGGAGGAAATGCGGATGGATTTAAAGTTGGTTATGCTACCTATAACGTGACTTTAATCGATGCCCATGGACATCATAACTCTGATGATGGGTTTGATTTTTGGAAGGCAGGAACAGGTATGAATATTAAAAATGAGGATGTTGCTTTTAGAATTTATTATTCAAGTGCAGTCGGTAACGGAAAACATCCTACAAGGAGTAATGGTGATGGATCAGGGTTCAAATTTGGATCTTCAACCAACCGTAACAAACCTTATATAGATCGAGGGCAGAGACTAATTCATGGGTCTGCTGCTTGTCATAACAAACTTTCTGGGTTTGATAGAAATAAATCCCCATTAAAAGTAAAAGGTTCTAACCTTGATTCAGTTGGTAATAAGAAGAATTACATTTCTGTGCACAACTCCTTCTCCACTGAGGATCCATTCAGACTCCGTTGCTCAATGTTCCCGTCTCGTTAACTCAGTGTTGTTGCGCATACTGAATGATATATGAATGTCATTATTGATTAGAGAAACTTTAAGGGCAGTAATCATGAACTCTTGTATCCGTATCGTCTGCGTACTCATATCATCATTAATTGCAACACACGCATTGTCTCAAGACATATCTGGCTGGAGTGACAAGACTGTTTGTCGTTTAGTCGAAACTAATGGTGGCGCAGCTTATGTGAAAGAGGCTGCTAGTCGAGGGCTTGAATGCAAAGCTCAAATCAAAGTTACTAAATCTCAACCTTCTAAGCCCAAGTCTTCTGTGTCCAAATCGGATATAACAAAATTTCCTGGCCACAATTTTGAATTGCCCGACAACGTTGAACGGCAGCCAAACGATGTAACCATTGCTTATTATTATAA
>Ga0209711_10001872_pt1 | contig 19822 bp, 14 predicted proteins | sample ArcticOcean_MG_C_7_FD_187441 | JGI IMG/M metagenome (GOLD analysis project Ga0209711, IMG submission 187441) | Marine microbial communities from western Arctic Ocean - ArcticOcean_MG_CB11_88 (SPAdes) (version 2) | ecosystem: Environmental > Aquatic > Marine > Oceanic | place: Arctic Ocean... | reverse complement strand
TTAATAATTTTATTTTCTGATAAAAACTCCTTAAGCATCACTTTAATGGAAGTGTAAATAGGTATAGCTACAATCATTCCTACCGATCCCATAAGGCTACCTCCAGCCAGAATCACAATAAATATTTCTAAAGGGTGAGATTTCACACTATTGGAAAAAATCATAGGTTGACTGAAAAAATTATCAATCAATTGCCCGATGGAAAAGCCAATCATGACGTAAATCGTTTTGGGCAGTATCACTGTGCTGAATTCGGCATCAAGGTTACTGGTCATACTCAGAAATATCATGAGGACTCCCCCGATGAGCGGACCGACATATGGAATGAGGTTAAGCAAAGCACATAAGAAGGCAATTACAAATGCATTTTGAATCCCAAATACGACAAGAATAATGGTGTAAATAATGAGTAGAATACTGATTTGAAGCAACAAACCCAAAAAATATCTCGAGAGCAAATCTTTGATTTTTTCAAACGATTTTTTCAATCTGTTTTCATCTCGATCATTAACTAATAACATTGCGCCTCTTTCCATTAAAAGACTGTCTTTCAAAAGGAAGAAAGAGATGAAAGTCACTGAAAACATTCCGATGGTCATGTTTCCAAGAACGCTCAATAATTGATTGAGAAATTCAGGAATGGCACTTAAGTAATCGTTATTAAACAAGCTTTCGTTTGTTGCAATCGAATCCCAAAAATTACTTTTAAGATTAAAATGAACACTTATTTCCTCTAATATCTTTTTAACATTTAGTTCTAATTCCTCCAAATTCAGTAGGGATAGGTTTTCTCCTTGCTGAATGATTAAGGGAATAAATAAGGAGATGATCCCTGCTAATATACCGATAAGTATTAATAAAGTGATAGAAGCTGCCAACAGATTACTGAACTTTAGTTTTGATTTTAAAAAAAATACAATTGGTCTTCCAATCAGAGAAACCACAAAAGCAATACAGATATAAATCAATAAAATATGAAGTTCGACAATCAACCAAATGCCAAAAAAAATCAGTGAAAGTTGAAGTGTTGCATTTACAATTCCTTTAGCAATTCCGTTATTATTCATAGGTTAAATATAAGAAGAAAAAGAAGATTTTTTTTAATTTTTATGTGGTTCTCTATTTATAACGACGGTGTGACAGGCAACGATTCCCGCAGTTTCGGTTCGCAACCTCTTACTACTCAAAGCAATTGGAAGAAAATCGTTTTCCAAAGCCAACACAACTTCTTCATTTGAAAAGTCACCTTCTGGACCAATCAAAATCAGAACATCTTTACTCAGGGAGTTGTAAGAAGAAAGATTCGATTTATTACTTTCTTTACAATGAGCGATGAACTTATTGAAAGCGCTATTGCTGGGGACAAAATCAGAGAAGTTTGTGAGGGCGTTCAATTTGGGAAGATGAAACTGATAGGACTGCTTCAGTGCACCAATTAATATTTTTTCAAATCTTTCTGATTTAATGTTTCTGCGTTCAGAATGATTGCACAGAATAGGGGTGATGTGTGTGATTCCGATTTCTGTAGCTTTCTCTAAAAACCATTCCATTCGGTAGTTGCTTTTGGTCGGTGCTATTGCAATATGGATGTTCGATGTAGCTTTTTCGTGAAATATTGTTGCTGTTTTTTTTGCAAGAGTATTTCTGGTGTCAAGCATTGTGATTTCTCCTTTCCACTCAAGCCCTTTCCCATTAGTCACGGTGATTGCATCTCCTGTTTTTTTTCGTAATACTTTAGAAATGTGTCTACTCTCTTCAGTGGACAATTTTATTTCCGAAGTGGATTCCAAAAGATTTTCCTGAAAAAAAAGTTCCATATTTAAAAAGGTAAACGAGCACTGACGGTATGATTTAAGCTACCAAATTCTTTGGACTTGTATTTATAATATCCGACAATACCGATCATTGCTGCATTGTCTGTGGTGAATTGAAGCTGTGGAAGAAAAACTTCCCATTGATTTTTAAGGGCTTTGCTTTCAAGAACGTTTCTAATTTCCGAATTGGCAGCAACGCCGCCGCCGATTGCAATTCTTTTTACATTAACCTCCTTAGTTGCCAATTGAATTTTAGCCATCACAATAGCGACCAAATTCATTTGTAGGGAAGCACAAAGGTCCTCAAGGTTTTCTTCTACAAAATCAGTATTCTTTGAAACATTGTTATGGACCAAATTTCGAAAAGCAGTTTTAATACCACTAAAACTCATGTTTAGTCCTGGAACTTTCGGAATGGGGAGTTTAAATGCGTTTGGATTTCCTTTTTTTGACAGTTTGTCAACGGCAGGTCCAGCAGGATAGCTTAATTCCATGATTTTACCACACTTATCAAACGCCTCACCGATAGCATCGTCTAAAGTATTTCCTAATATTGACATATCAAGGGGACTTTTTGCCAAAACCAATTGGGTGTGACCCCCAGATAGGGTAACCCCAAGAAAAGGAAACTCAGGTGCTTTTTTTTCTTTGTTCTTTATGAAATGACATAGCAAATGCCCTTGCATGTGATTCACTGCTATTAAGGGGATGTTTAAACTTAATGCGAGAGACTTGGCAAATGCACTCCCTACAAGTAATGAACCCAATAAACCAGGTCCTTGTGTGTAGGCAATTGCAGATAGCTGTTTTTTGTCGATATTTGCAAAAGAGAGTGCTTGATGGACAACAGGAACAATGTTGGCTTGATGGGCTCGTGAGGCAAGTTCTGGGACAACACCGCCATATTGACGGTGAATTTCCTGATTTGCAATACAACTGGATAAGACTTCATCATTGCATAGCACTGCCGCAGCAGTATCGTCGCAAGAAGATTCAATTCCTAAAATGTAGCACGGGTCTTTTTCCATGAAGTTTCTTAAATAGGTAACAAAAATAAAATTTTACAATCAAAAAGTCATACAAAATAGCGGGGATAATTTTTTTGACTTTTACAGTGGTTTTCTTTCTGCTGATTTTGGTGCTTAATTCTTCTATTGTTCAAACCAACTTGGCCACACGCATCACCAATCAAATTAACAAATATTATTCCACAGATATAAACGTTAATCAAGTGGAAATTGGATTTAAGGGAGATGTCTTGCTTAAAGATGTTTTTGTTGCCGATCAGCTAGAGGACACACTTTTCTATGCTAAAAACATTAAAACGGATCTAAATATTTTAGATCAATTATTAAATAGGAAATTCGTTCTCCACAACGCTACACTCGATGGGTTTTATCTCAGAATCAATCATTATGAAGAAGATAGCTCCTTGAAAAGTTTCATTAGTAAATTAAATTCAAAAAATTCCAAAAAAGAGAATAAGGATTTATACGTTTCACTGGATAATTTGACGATTTTAAATGGAAAAATAATTAATTTAAATAAACAAGACTCTTCAAAGGATTATTTAATTAATGATATCAGTCTCACTGCAACTGATTTTTATTTAATAGGAAAAGAAATAGAAGCTAAGATTATGACTTCTAATTTTACTTCCAAAGAATTCGGTAATCTTGAATCACTAGAAGGGGATTTGTTCTATAATCCTTGCTTTATCAGCCTAAAATCATTAAAACTTAAAACTCAAAATAGTATTTTAAAGGGTGATCTAAGTCTTAGTAATAATCATGAAAGTTTTAAATATATAAATGATGCTGTTTTTATTAAAGCAGATTTTAATCAAATTAAATTAGATGAAGAAGACCTCAATCATTTTATTTCTCTACCCGAAAATTTAAAACCACTCGTTGGAAAGCTAACTATAAATGGAACTTTAAACAACTTGGAGTTAACCAAAATAATTCTATCCAACGATACTTTTTCACTTGATGCCAGCCTTAAGGTTTCAGGGTTGATGGGGGAATTTCCAGATGGAGGTGTTTTGGAAATCAACGAGTTTGAAATTCTTCCTTCGAGATTGAATTCAATTTTATTTGAAAAATATATGTTTCGAATTCCTGAAGGAATTTTGACAAATGATACCTTAAGTTTGAAGGGAAATGTTGTTTATAAAAACAGTCTATTGACAAGCACATTAAGTTTAACAATTAACACCGGAGAAATAGATCATCAGAGTGAAATGTTGGTGGTTAAAAATAATGAAAAAATTGAGATTGATCAATTAGAGGCTAATTTTAATGTGCGCCACCTCATGTTGGACAATTTTAATAAAAACCTAGGAGAACTTTCAGCCTATTTGTCTTTAAATGGCAATAAACTATTGAGTGTCGAGCGTGATTTGAATTATGACATTGATGTATCAAATCTAAATCTATTTTCTAAACAGTATAAAAGTATTCAAGCCAATGGTGAACTTAATGATGAAAAGATAACAGCTCAAATTTCAATTGACGACGACAAGTTATCTGCTTCTTTAAACAGTGCGTTCTCATTTAATGAACCATTAAAAAAACATCAATTAGAGTTAAAATTTAACTATCTAAATCTACATGAATTTAAACCTGAATTTGGTGGAGGTAAGGCTGTTTTTTCTGGAGGTTTGAATTTATTTTTTGTTGGCAATAACTTTGATGATATCAGGGGGAATGTTATTTTTAAAAATATTGCTTTTGAAAATGCTTTTGAAACTTTTTCTTATAATGATTTTATCATTGAAACTAATTTTGTCAATCAATACCGAAGTCTTAAAATAATTAATTCTGACATTATTAGTGGCCAAATTGAAGGAGGTTATAAGTTAAGTCAACTTCCTTCTCTTTTTTCTAATGCACTCTCTGAAGTTTATTCTTTTTCACCTTTTAAGGAAGTAGATGAAAATCAGGAACTATCATATGATATTAGGGTTCAAAGTGGCTATTTGAGTGCAGTATTTCCAGCCCTGTCGGTTCAAGAAGACGCAATATTTAAAGGCAGATTGTCCTCTTCAATCAATCAATCTAAATTAGAGTTTAAGATTCCCAGTGTTTCATACAAAGGAGTTAATACCGAGAACTTTAATCTTCAAATTGACACTCAAAATCCAATATACAGCACTTTTATGTCAATTGGTAAAATTTCATGGGAGCGATACAGTATTCATGACTTTTACACCTTAGGCGTTCGTAAAAATGATACACTTTCTTTCCGATCTGAATTTAAAGGAGCCCTAGATTCAACTGATGATTTCAAGATTAATTACTACCAGACGGTGTCTAACGGAGTTTCTGTTTTTGGAATATTACCTTCTTCTGTTTTGTATCAGGATAACCTCTGGAATATTAATGCTGATTTGGATAAAAACCATGTCATAAAATTTAATAACCTTGACCAACGCATAACACTTAGTAGCTTTAAAGCTGAGTCTGAAAACGAACATATTTTTGTAAGTGGAAATTACCATTCCAAAAATGATTTTGCCTTAGTGCTTGAATTGGATCATGTGAATCTTGATAAAGTTGCAAGCTATAATTCCAATTTCAAATTGAAGGGAAACATTGATTTATCTTTAAATATTCGACGTTCATTTAGCGACAACACTTTTAATCTGGATGGGGAGATTTCTGATATGATCGTTAATAATGAGTCAATGGGTAACTTTAAGGTTTTCAGTTCTGGAAACACACAATTAAACTCCTATGAACTTAATGCGGTATTAAATAAAAGCGGAAAAAAACTTTTGACAGGAAAAGGAACGCTTTTGGGGTTAGATCAAAAACCAAGACTAGACCTCGATCTTTTTTTTGATGAATTTGATTTAAAATTTTTAACGCCTTTAGGAAAGGATAATATTAATAATTTAAGAGGAATAGCGAGGGGAGAAATCAACCTTTGGGGGCCGCTTGATGGACTAATGCACAGTGGAGGCTTCAAAATAGATAATGCTGGTTTTACTGTGCCATCTCTAAATACTGATTATCAATTCGAAAACGGAACTTCAATAGATTTAATTGATCAAAAATTTAAAATTAAAAGCGCACGTATTGTTGACACTAAATTTGATACACAAGCCAGCTTAAGTGGTGTTTTTCAACATCAAAAATTTAAGGATTGGTCTTTAAATATGAAGGTAGATTCTGATCGAATTCTGATGTTAAACTTACCAGAAGATGAAGAACGCGTTTTTTATGGAGATGGATTTTTGAATGGCAGTGTCAATTTAATCGGCCCTGCAAAAAACTTGACAATAGATGTGGTTGGTTCCACAGAAGAGGGAACTAACATAAAAATTCCTTGGGCTGATGATTATGGATTGGCGGACACTTCCTTCATTAAGTTTATTGATAAATCTGTGAAATCGAAAAAGAAAAACGCAACAGCCTTTAGGCTAGAGGAGTTTAGAGGTTTACAAATGAATTTTGAACTTGACATCAAACCCAATGCAGAAGTTGAAATAGTTATCGATAAGGAATCTGGAAGTTATTTACGGGGCAGTGGAGCAGGAAGTATTTTAATGGAAATAAATAATAAAGGGGAATTCAATATGTGGGGGGATTTCATTACTTATGAAGGGATTTATAATTTTAAGAATTTAAGTGTAATTGATAAAAAATTCAATCTGAAGCAAGGAGGAACCATCGTTTGGGAAGGCAACCCGCTAAGCGCTCAAATGGATATGGAAGCTGTTTATGAGGTTCCTGGAGGTGCCAATCCGGCATTACTTTTAGACAACCCCAATTTTAATAAGAAAATCCCAACAGAAGTTCTGATTCGGCTTCAAGGGAGTCTTTTAAAACCCGATGATCCTATTTTTGAAATTGATTTTCCCAATGCAAGTGGTATCGTTACTTCAGAAATAAATTACCGTTTGTCTGATCCCCAGGTCAGTCAGTTACAGGCTATCTCGCTACTTTCTCAAGGGGTTTTTATTAATGAAGTGAGTGTTAGCGTTCAGGGGATAACCAATAATCTGTATGAAAAAGCTTCTGATTTATTCAGTAATATTTTGGGAGACGATCAAGGGAAGTTACAAGTTGGATTGAATTATCTTCAAGGGGATAATAACCAAGCGCTGGATATAAAGACTGAAGATCGTCTAGGATTGACATTATCCACTCAAATAACGGACCGTATTCTTTTGAATGGTAAGATTGGAGTTCCTATAGGCGGAGTGGAAGAAACCTTGATTGTTGGTGACCTTCAGATTGATTTTATTTTAAATGAGGATGGATCTTTAAGAGCAAAAGTCTTTAATAAAGAAAATGAATTTAGATACATTGGAGATGAATTGGGGTACACACAAGGAGTCGGGATTTCCTATCAAGTTGATTTTGAAACTTTTAGGGAATTAATTGCAAAAATTATTAGAACCAACAAGGAGAATTTAGCGCTTAAGAATAAGGAAATCACTGATAATTACAATGATGTAGGGGTAGATTTTATTGATAAAAATTAATTCAAAAAATGATTAAACTATTTCGGTATAGTTCTTTTAATAGTTAAATTCGCGAATAGTAAAATATCTATGCCAAAAAAAATAAAAAAAATAGGCGTACTTACCTCTGGTGGTGACGCACCAGGAATGAATGCCGCGGTCCGAGCTGTTGTTAGAGCTTGTGCATATAATAAATTAGAATGCGTTGGTATTTTCCAGGGTTATCAAGGTCTAATTGATGACAACTTTAAAGCGATGAACGCAAGAAGTGTCAACAACATTATTAATAAGGGAGGAACAATTTTAAAATCTGCTCGATGTCTTGAGTTCAGAACCCCCGAAGGACGTATAACTGCACATGAGAACTTATTAAAAAGTAACATCGATGCCCTTGTTGTTATTGGAGGTGATGGATCATTTACCGGAGCAATGATTTTTCAAAAAGAATTTTCGTTTCCAGTGATTGGAATACCAGGCACTATAGATAATGACATTTATGGGACTCGTTATACCTTAGGTTTTGACACCGCTTTAAATACAGTTGTTGAGGCCATTGATAAAATTAGAGATACAGCAAGTTCTCACAACAGACTCTTTTTTGTTGAAGTGATGGGAAGAGACGCTGGACACATCGCCTTAAACGCTGGAATTGGCGCTGGCGCTGAAGAGATCCTTATTCCAGAAGAAAACATGGGTCTTGATAGATTACTAGAATCCTTAAAACGAAGCGAGAAATCTGGAAAGTCTTCTAGTATTGTTGTGGTTGCAGAAGGAGATAAGACTGGTAAAAACGTCTTTGAAATAGCTTCTTACATCGAACAAAATCTTCCTTATTATGAGGTTCGTGTGTCCGTTATGGGTCACATGCAGAGGGGAGGGGCACCTTCTTGTTTTGATCGTGTTTTGGCTTCAAGAATGGGTGTTCACGCTGTAGAAAGTATTCTTGATGGAAAATCTAACGTAATGGTTGGAATTATCGATGAAGAAATGACCCTGTGTCCCTTAGAGAATGCAATTAAAGGAAAGTCAAAAATTAATAACAAACTTATAAGAGTATCTGAAATATTATCAATTTAACATAAATATTAAACCTTAATTTTAAAAATTCAAAAATGGTATTAAAAATTGGAATCAATGGTTTCGGAAGAATTGGAAGACTTGTTTTTCGATCTGCAATGAAACAATCTGACATTACAGTTTTAGCAATAAACGATCTATTAGAGGTAAAGCACTTGGCTTATCTTTTAAAATATGACTCTGTTCATGGAAATTACGACGGGACAGTAGAAGTAGATGGAAACAATCTTGTTGTAGATGGTCAAGTAGTAACAATCACAGCCGAGCGAAACCCTGTTGATATTGGGTGGGGTAAAATGGGTGTTGAAATCGTAGCTGAGTGTACTGGTATTTTTACAACTTTGGCAATGGCGCAAGCACACATTGATGGTGGTGCGAAAAAAGTAGTTATTTCAGCTCCTTCTGCTGATGCTCCAATGTTCGTAATGGGAGTAAATCACAGCGAAGCTACTGCTGATCAAACGATCGTTTCTAATGCTTCATGTACAACCAACTGTTTGGCTCCTATTTCTAAAGTTTTGAATGACAATTTTGGAATTGCTGAAGCACTAATGACAACAGTTCACGCCACTACTGCAACTCAATTTACTGTAGATAGTCCTTCTAAAAAAGATTTTAGAGGTGGAAGAAGTTCTTTATTAAATATTATGCCTGCTTCAACAGGAGCTGCAAAAGCTGTAACTAAAGTAATACCATCATTGGTTGGTAAATTAACCGGAATGGCTTTTAGAGTTCCTACAGCTAACGTTTCTGTGGTTGATTTAACCGTTAAGTTAAACAAAGAAACTTCCTACGCAGAAATTAAAGCTGCTATGAAAGCTGCTTCTGAAAATGAAATGAAAGGTATTTTGGGTTATTGTGACGAACCCTTGGTTTCTCAAGATTTCATCGGTGACGCAAGAACTTCCATCTTTGATGCTGAAGCTGGAATGGAACTAAACTCTTCTTTCTATAAGATTATCTCGTGGTATGATAACGAATGTGGTTATTCAAATAAATTAATTGATTTGGCTAAACATATTAATAAATTATAATTAAGTATGATTCTTGTTGTTGATAGTGGTTCTACTAAAACCGATTGGATAGCCCTTGATTATGATGCCAATGTTCTTTTTTCTACTCAGACATTAGGCTTAAACCCTCAGGTATTGTCAAGTGCGATTCTTAATGAAAGGATAATAAACAATTTTGATCTGTTTCAGAACAGAGAAAAAGTAAGTCATATTTACTTTTACGGTGCGGGTTGTGGAGTTGACAGTCCAATTAAGAGAATTAAAAAAGTTTTTAGTGGAATTTTCATCAATAGCAAGTTTTCAATTAAAGAAGACACTTATGCTGCCGTATATGCAACGACTTCTCCTAACGAAGCTGCTGTTGTGTGTATTTTAGGTACTGGATCTAATTGTACTTATTTTGATGGAAAAAATATTGAACAACATATTTCATCCTTGGGATATGTGCTTATGGATGAAGCAAGTGGGAATTTCTATGGTAAACAACTCATTAGAGCTTATTATTTTAAGACCATGCCTGCTGAGTTGGCACTCAAATTTGAAGCTGAATTTGACTTGAGTGCTGACACAATTAAGGAGAGTATTTACCGTAAGGAAAATCCTAACACCTATTTGGCCCAGTTTGCAAAGTTCATTATTGAAAACAAAGAAGTTCCAGAGATGAAAGTAATAATTAATGATGGTTTACAGCGTTTTATCTCTCATCAAATTTTTCAATTTGTGGACGCAAAGGAAATTCCTATTCACTTTATAGGCTCCATTGCATTTCATCTTAAAGAGGAATTAAATGAAATTCTTACTAAGAATGGATTGTCGTTGGGGAATGTAATCAAAAGACCTATCGATGGGATTGTTGCCTATCACAAAGAATTGTTAGACACGTCCTATTTATAGGATTATTTAGCAGCAATCATTGAAATTTCAACCCGAACTGATTTGGGTAATGTTTTGACTGCTACTGTTTCTCTTGCTGGTGCTGTTTCGTTATCGAAATAGGAAGCATAGATTTCATTGACTTTTCCAAAATTATCCATATCTGAGAGGAAAATCGAAGTTTTAACTACGTTTTCAAAGTTCATTTCGGCAGCATCTAATACTGCCCCTAGATTTTGCATAATCCTTTGCGTCTCTTTTTTTATGTCGCCCTCAATAAGTTCCATCGTTTCTGGAATCAGGGGGATTTGCCCAGAAAGATAAAGGGTGTTATTTATCAAAACAGCTTGGTTATATGCTCCAACAGGAGCAGGTGCATTTAAAGTAGTAATGATTTTCTTCTTCACTTAAAGGATATTTTAATTTATCTTAATTTTCTATCGGGCTCCCTGTTTTTCTCATATTTAATATCACTTAACATCCCTGATTTGATTCCAATAAAAAAGTTCCAGGATGCTCTGCTGCTAAAGGGAACCCAGCTAAAATCTAATCGCCAACTGTCTAAATCTCGATTAAAGCGGAGCTGTGTGTAAGTAAACCCATGATTTTTAAAATCAAAACCAGAGGAACCACCAATACTCCATTTGGGCGTAAGATCAATATCTCCGGAAAACATCAGGGAATTATTCGAAAAATCGTTTTGTCTTCTATTATTGTTATAACTCAAAGAATAGGTAAGACTAAAATTCCATGGAACTTCAGTTCTATAAGAGGGGTATTTAGTTGTTTCTTCTTCCTCCTCTTCTCTATTTCTCCCGATGGTATCTCCAAAAAGATCATCGTCTCGACCTCCACTTGAAGACCTCTCATTAAAGTAATCAATTTCTTCTTCCTCCTCTTCTTCCTCTTCCTCCTCTTTTTTATCTTTGTTTTTACCAAAATCCTTACTCGAAAACTTATATCCAGTGTTTAAGCTGGCTCTGGTTACTCGAAATAATGCCCCGTTTTTAATATTAAATTTGTCAATCCTAACATCATTTTCATCAAGAGCATAAGGGTCCAATGTTGCTCCAATATTGATCGCTATTTTTCTGTTAAATAAGTCTACCCCAGTACTTGCTCTGACCGTTGACCATTTAAAAGAATCTGCAAGAAAATTATAACTGGTACTTATATTTAAGGTTTTGATCAGTTGTACTTTTTTAAGCTCCGTCTCTGTGGAATCCCTGCTTTTTACTTTTGCCTCGAAATTATTAGCAAGACTGATTCCCATACTTTTTGACTTACCCAGCGAAGGCGAACCATAGAGCCCCCCTTCAAATCTAGTGTATTGCCTTATCCCTCCTTCAATATCATCTATGTATTCATCATAATAACGATCAAAACTAGGCGCATTACTAAAGCTTACTGAAGGCCTTATGGTGTGTCTAACTGATTGTATTCTTTTTTCAGGTTTGAAGTTTACAGTTCCATACACCGTTGTCCCCACACTTACACCAAAACTGTAGGTTCTAAAAGCATCAAATCCTTTAATTGTGTCTTTTAGCACTCCGTCGATCGTAGGGTCATAATTGTTATACCGTACCGTTGTGGGTGTCCAAACTTCCCTGTAATTAGCACTTGCTGACATATTAAAGTGCTTAAATATTTTAAAATTTGTACTTAATGGTATACTGTGCTGCATTCCCCTTTTCGAATTTTCAAACATTCCTTTTTTGAAAAGAAGGGAGTCATTAAAACTAGTTCTGTTTTGAGCAGTGGTGTTGTATTGAAAGTTTATGTTTTGAAAAATCCCTTTTTTAGGCTTCGTTTTTGGCTGAAATGGGTAAATACGTTCCATACTTGCTTGAAATGTCGGAAGTGTCAGATTTACACTCTTAGTGCTTGAATTTTGACTCATATTCGCATTCATCGACATATTCACACTGGGGCTTCCAGGAAATCTTTTTGAGTAGGAAACTGAAGAACTCAGGGTATTATTCAAAAAATTAGGACTATTCAATTGGTTTACGGATTGTCTAAAATAATCACTGGTTCCAAAATTTACTGAGGCTGAGAAGTTTGAGTTTGGACTTGCTTTGGGATCCTTAGAATGAGACCAACGAACATTAAATACAGTAGATTTAGAATAATCAGGCAATCCTCGCTCACCACTTATTAAGTTTTCAAACCGCAAACTTAGATTTCCCCCAAAGTTATACATGAGTCGGTACTTGGTATCCGCTCTAAATCCATAACTACCATTACTGTAATAATCACCAGTAAGTGAAAGGTCATAAAATTTTGACAGTGCTAAATAGTAGCCACCATTTTGAAGTGAATATCCTCGGTTGTTGCTTTCTCCTATCGTTGGGAAGATAAATCCTGACTGTTGGTTTTGAGTGGTTGGAAAATAAGCAAAAGGCAATGCAATAGGGGTGGGAACATCAGCAATATACATATTTGTAAATCCAGTGACTATTTTTCCATTGGGAACCATTTTACCCTTTCGTATTCTAAAATAATAACTTGCTTTGTCCAAATCACCTCCAGTAGTAACCTTTGCATCTTTGAGATAATAAACAGAATCGTTTTCTTTTTTTGTAAAAGCCGCAAAAACATTCATGCCACTTTCAGCAGTTTTAGAATTCCAAATTAGTGCTTTTTTAGAGTCGAAATTGAAACGCAAAGAGTCGGGATTAACCTCACTGTTATTTTGTTTGAAATTTGGTGTCTGACTAAGGTTCCCAAGGCTATCAGCAATTCTTCCTGCTGTCACCTCATTCACAGAATAGTCTAAGATTATAATTCCAGCCTTAAGCTCAATATCTTGATAGTACAACTCAGCGTTGTTATACAAGTAAAGTTTATTTTCCTTTCGGTTAATTCTAACATAATCGGATGCTTTGTACTTAACCTTATCCAATAAAGTAGGCTCTTTTTTATTGAGAGTGTCCTTTACGATCGAATCAGAAAGAATGTTAGTTTTATCAAGTTCGTAAACAATTTCTTTTTTTAATACGACAAGCGAATCAGGTTGCGTTTGTCCAAACAAAACGGGCAACCAAAAAAGTATTAACAAACTTACTGTATAAAATGACTTTGTTTGCAAAGTGAATAAGCCTAAATTTGTGTTAGATTATTTGTCAAGAATCCAAAATTAAGGATATTTTTATTGTTGAATGCAGAATTAAGTTTTTATTCGATGCTTTATAAAACTCATTTTACCGAATCTATTTTCACTTTGGGTTTTTTATACCTCATGTGGGGAACTTTTATGACCTCTTTAAAAGCACAGAATCTATCTCAAAAAAACTTCATTGTTGTGCTTGATGCAGGACATGGCGGTCATGACAGCGGGAATAGGGGGAATGGATACTCTGAAAAAAACATTGCTTTAGAGATTGCTTTACACATTGGTAAGATTTTAGAAAAGAATCAAAATATTAAAGTAATCTTTACTCGAAAAACAGATATTTTTGTGAAATTAGTTGACCGCGCAAATATCGCAAATAAGGCTGACGCTGATCTTTTTGTCTCCATTCACTGTGATGCTCACACTTCACAAGCCTATGGAGCAGGCACATTTGTTCTAGGATTACATGCCAACCAAAGAAATTTTGAGGTCGCTAAAAGGGAGAATTCTGTTATTTTTCATGAAGAGGGTTATGAAAAAAACTATGATGGTTTTGATCCTAATAATCCCGAATCTGTAATCGGGTTGACACTAATGCAAGAAACGTACTTGGATCAAAGTATTGTTGCGGCTGCAACGATACAGAAGAGCTTTGTTGCTAATCTGTCCAGAAAAGACAGAACCGTAAAGCAAGCAGGTTTTGTCGTTTTAAAATATACTTATATGCCGAGTGTTCTTGTTGAAACCGGCTTTTTGACTAATAAAAAGGAAGGGGCTTATTTGAATTCTAAAAAGGGTCAGGATCAAATGTCGACCACCATAGCAAAAGCTATAATCAATTATAAAAATGAACTTGGAATTGGAGTTGAGGAGAATGAGATTTTTTTGGAAGCTAAAGTGGTAGATGTTCCGGTAAAGACCGTGCCAAGTAAAAGCGATTTTAAAATTTATTTTAGAGTGCAAATTGCAGCAAGCAAAAGCCGCATTGAAACAAAATCATATAACTTCAAGGGGTTAAGTCCCATTTATAGAGAAAAAGAAGGTGATCTGTATCGGTACTATTTTTCAAAAGAAACGAGTTATAAGAAGGTCTTGAAATTAAAAAGGAAAGCCGAAAAAAAAGGATATAAATCGGCTTTTGTTGTTTCTTTTAATGGCAATGAAAAGATTAAATTAGATAAGTCATTAGGTAAGGCTAAATAAAGAAAAGTAAATAAAAAATATTAAATTTGTATACATCTCAAAGAAATTGAAATTTGAAATTATCACGTGAAATTAAAACAGCTTTTCTTGTAATCGCTGGAGTTTTGTTATTTATTTTTGGATTTAGCTTTTTGAAAGGAAAGTCTTTGTTCAAAAAAGACAAAATCATATATACGGTCTATGAAGAAGTGGAAGGACTTGTAGAAGGAGCGAAAGTTACCATCAATGGTCTTGTTATAGGTAAAATCATGAAAATTGATTTTTTACCCAATACGACAAGAATCTTAATAACAATGTCTGTCAGAAGTGAACTTGATTTTTCTCCCCAAAGTGAGGCGATACTTTATGAGGCGGGACTAATAGGGGGGAAGGCAATTCAGATAGATCCAGTTTTTGATTCTAAGATTAAAGTAAAATCTGGCGATACGCTCGTTTCTGCTTTGAAACCAGGACTAACAGAACTGATCAACAAGCAGATTGAACCGCTGCAGCTTAAGATCGAAAATATGTTGACTAGTGCAGATTCCCTTTTCATTGGAGTGGGTAACATTCTGAATAATGACAGTCAGGAAAACCTTAAATCAATTTTAAAAAATCTTTCGCTTTCAACGAGTAAAATAAATGATGCTTCAATTTCGTTGGTTGATATTTTAAAAAAAAATCAATCCAATATCAACATTACCTTTGAGAATTTTGCGGAGACTTCTGATAATTTAAAAACAATAACGGATTCTATTTCACAAGCCAATTTGGCGGTTGCAATAAATAAGTTTATGAATACCATTGAAAGTTTGGATGGCATTGTTGCCACCATTGAGTCTGGAAATGGAACGATGGGTAAATTGGTTAAAGACGAAACTTTATATCAAAACCTTTCTCAAGCATCTAAGGAATTAGAAGATTTACTGAGTGATTTAAAAAGCCATCCGAAACGATACGTGCATTTTTCCTTATTTGGGAAAAAAGGTAAAGAAGAAAAATCGAAGGTAAATAATAAATAAAAAACGTGGCATTTCTACCTAACATTATTTTTGCGTTACTTTTAATTACAGCCTTGTTTTTCTTTACCAAAAACATTCTGTCCATCAGACGTAATATTCTTTTGGGAAAGGATATCGAACGCAAAGATCAATCAAAGAAACGTTGGTCCAATATGGTCAGAATAGCATTGGGCCAATCCAAAATGGTAACCAAACCCATCGCTGGAAGTCTTCACGTCATTGTATATATTGGTTTTGTCATCATTAATATAGAATTATTAGAAATAATTTTGGATGGTCTTTTTGGTACTCATCGTTTGTTTGCTCCATATCTAGGTGGGTTTTATAATGTGCTTATTGCATCTTTCGAAATCCTTGCGGCTTTGGTTCTTGTTGCTGTTGTTTTATTTTGGACCAGAAGAAATGTAATAAAAATTAAACGTTTCTTAAGCTCTGAAATTAAAGGTTGGCCAAAAAAAGACGCGGATTATATTCTTTATTTCGAAATCGTCTTAATGAGTTTCTTTCTTTCGATGAATGCGGCAGACTTACTCCTTCAGGACATGGGTGACCCTAATTACATTAAAGCAGGGAGTTTTCCAGTTTCTCAATTCATTGCCCCTTTGTTTTCCTCACTTACAATGGAAAGTCTTGTTATTTTAGAACGAACCTTTTGGTGGTTGCACATCACAGGCATATTTATATTTTTAAATTATTTATATTTTTCTAAACACCTTCATATTCTTTTGGCATTTCCCAACACTTATTTTGCCAATCTAAATCCTAAAGGTTATTTTAAAAACAACCCTACTGTTACGGCAGAAGTCAAACTTATGCTAGACCAAAATGCAGATCCTTATGCAGCTCTAGCGGATGGAGCAGTTCCCGACAAGTTTGGTGCTTCTGATGCAATTGATCTAAATTGGGTACAGCTTTTAAATGCATATACCTGCACAGAATGCGGAAGGTGCACCTCTGAATGTCCTGCAAACCAAACAGGTAAGCTTTTGTCTCCTAGAAAGATCATGATGGACACCCGTGATCGATTGGAAGAGATTGGAAAAAACATTAACAAAAACGGCAGCTTTCAAGAAGACGGAAATCAATTGTTAGACAACTATATCACTCGCGAAGAATTATGGGCTTGTACTTCTTGCAATGCCTGTGTTGACGTTTGTCCGGTAGACATTGACCCATTGTCTATTATCATGGATATGCGACAGTATTTAGTAATGGAAGAATCTGCTGCCCCGACAGATCTCAATAATATGATGAGTAACATCGAAAATAACGGTGCACCTTGGCCCTTTAATAATCAGGATCGGTTGCTGTGGGCAAACGAAAATTAATTTAAACCAATACAATGGAAAAAGAAGAGGCAGAAAGTTATTTGCATAAAAAAGTAGAAAATGGAGAAGAAATTAGTCCAGTACTTCCCGAGGGGATTAAGAATTACTTAATCGACATTGACGGAACGATTTGTGATGATATTCCCAATGAAGAACCAGAAAGAATGGCAACAGCTATCGTTTATCCAGATGCTTTAGTAACATTAAACAAATGGTATGAAGATGGTCATTTGATTTGTTTTTTCACATCAAGAGTAGAAGCACATCGAGAGGTTACTGAGGTTTGGTTAAAAGAAAATGGTTTTAAATACCACAGTCTTTTGATGGGAAAACCCAGAGGAGGAAACTACCATTGGATCGACAATCACTTGGTAAAAGCGACACGATACAACGGAAAATTTACTGATCTGATAGAAAAAGAAATTACCATCGAAGTTTTTGACGACGGAAAAGAACAACAATAAAATTTAAAATATGCAAGTTCCCACTCTTGCTGAATTGACAGCGAAAGGTAAGAAACCAGAGGTTTTATTTTGGGTTGGTTGTGCTGGCAGTTTTGATGATCGCGCAAAGAAGATTACCAAATCCTTTGTTAAGATCCTTAATAAAGCGGATGTTTCTTTTGCCGTTTTAGGCGCTGAAGAAAGTTGCACGGGTGACCCTGCCAAAAGAGTAGGAAACGAATTTCTATTTCAAATGCAAGCGATGGCAAACATCGAAGTTATGAATGCTTATGAAGTAACGAGGATCGTAACGACTTGCCCGCATTGTTTTAATACACTTAAAAATGAATACCCTGAGTTGGGAGGTAAATATGAAGTAGTTCACCACACTCAGTTCATTAATAAGTTATTAAAAGAAGAACGTTTTGCAATTTCTGGAAGTCATTTTAAAGGCAAAAGAATCACTTATCACGATCCTTGCTATCTTGGTAGGGCAAATCAAGTTTATGAAGCTCCAAGGGACCTCATTAGAAAACTTGATGCTGAACTTGTCGAGATGAAGAGTTGTAAGTCAAAAGGTCTTTGTTGTGGAGCTGGTGGAGCTCAGATGTTTAAAGAACCAGAAAAGGGGAATAAGGACATTAATATTGAGAGAACTGAGCAGGCTTTGGAAACTCAATCTGAAATAATTGCTGCTGGTTGTCCTTTTTGCAATACTATGATGACCGACGGTGTTAAAAACAAAGAAAAAGAAAATGATATCGAGGTTAAAGATATCGCTGAATTAATAGTAACAGCTGAAGATCTATAAATTATGCAAATTCCCTTTTCCGAATTACCGTCTAACGCCAGAGTTTGGATCTATCAATCTAATAGGATTTTTACCAAAGAAGAATTGGCTAAGATTGAAGGCGCTACACATAATTTTTTAACCCATTGGACAGCGCATGGCAGTGAACTTAAAGCAGGTGTTGGTTTTCGATATGATCGATTTATTATATTGGGATTAAATGAGTCGATTCAGTCTGCTTCAGGATGTTCAATTGACGCTTCCGTTCGTTTTATTCAATCTATTGAAGAGGAGTTTAGCGTAATACTTTTGGATAAAATGAATGTTACTTACCGTAATAAGGAACAAATTCAATACATTCCACTCAAAGAATTTAGAAAAATGGCCAAGAAAAAACAGATTAATTCTAGTGCCATCGTTTTTAATAATCTAGTGCTAGACAAAGGGGAATATGAAACCCAATGGGAGGTGCCAGCTGCTTCGAGCTGGCATTCTCGCTATTTTTAAAACCTTTTAAATGAAATTCTGGTCATTTATTTTCTTGTCGCTTTGCGTAACTTCTATTTGCGCTCAACAACCGGATCCCCTTTTGAGTGAGGATGTGGAGGCTCAAAAAGCATGGGTGGATAGTCAATATCAAAATATGACTTTAGACGAAAAAATTGGTCAGCTTTTTGTTCCAATGGTTTTTTCAGAACAAGATGAAAAGCATTTTGAAGAGATTAAATCATTGATTGAAAATCATCATCTCGGTGGATTGATTTTTTCATTGGGAAGTCCTGATAAGCAATCAAAATGGTTGAATGAATTTCAATCTGTTTCTAAAGTACCGCTGTTGATTAGTATGGATGCAGAATGGGGCGTGGCCATGCGCTTGGACTCTGTTGTTACTTTTCCTTGGAACATGACCTTAGGTGCTGCCAGGAATGATGAAGTATTAAGAAAAATTGGTCAAAGAATGGGTGAGCAAGAAAAGGCATTGGGCGTTCACATGAGTTATGCGCCAGTTCTTGACATAAACACTAATCCAGACAACCCAATAATTGGCAATCGCTCTTTTGGCGAATCACCATCGCTTGTTGCCCAAAAAGGCTTGTCGATTATGAAAGGTCACCACGATGCTGGCAGATTGACTTCAGGAAAACATTTTCCTGGACATGGAAATACGGATCAAGATTCCCACAAGACACTACCTACACTATCTTTTGATCGAGATCGAATAGAAAATAACGAATTATTTCCATTTAAAAAGCTAATTGAGAATGGAATCTCTTCCATAATGGTTGCCCATCTTAATGTGCCTGCATTGACAGGAAGTAATTTACCGACTTCATTGTCTTACAAGGTGGTCACGGAGCTTTTAAAAGAACAATTGGGGTTCAACGGACTGATTGTTACTGATGCACTCAACATGAAAGGAGCTTCAGATTATACCGAGCTGGACAATATTGATTTAGCTGCTTTTATGGCCGGAAATGATGTTTTATTAATTTCTAATAATATTCCCTTAGGAATTGATAAGATTAAACAAGCGGTTTTAAATACTCCCCAACTCAATGTTCGTTTGGAGGAGTCGGTTAAGAAAATACTAAAAGCAAAACATAAAGTAGGCCTATTCAATTACAAACCCATAAACAGAAATAACCTTTTAGGGAAAATTAATACAAGACTCGATTCTTTATTGATCCAAGA
>Ga0209711_10001870_pt1 | contig 19827 bp, 22 predicted proteins | sample ArcticOcean_MG_C_7_FD_187441 | JGI IMG/M metagenome (GOLD analysis project Ga0209711, IMG submission 187441) | Marine microbial communities from western Arctic Ocean - ArcticOcean_MG_CB11_88 (SPAdes) (version 2) | ecosystem: Environmental > Aquatic > Marine > Oceanic | place: Arctic Ocean... | reverse complement strand
TTGGAGTGAAGTTCCCGGTAGGGATGAAAAGTGGAAAGAAGAAACAATCAAGAATACCTCTCAAGCACAGTTCAACACGGAATTTGAATGTGAATTTTTGGGCTCTATTGATACACTGATTACACCTTATAAATTGAAACAGTTGGCATATCGAGCACCTAAACAATCTAATGCTGGTCTTGATGTTCACATTCCGCCAGAAGAAGGTCACACATATGTTCTGGTTGCTGACGTTTCACGAGGAACAAAAAATGATTACTCAGCATTTGTGGTTATGGATGTTAGCGAGATACCATATAGGGTCGTGGCAAAGTTTAGAGATAACGAGCTAAAACCTCTCATATTTCCTTCTAAAATATATGACACTGCGCGGGCATATAATCAGGCATATGTATTGATTGAGGTCAATGACATAGGAGAACAGGTTGCTAACGCTATGCAGTTTGATCTGGAGTATGACAACCTTATTATGGCTAGTATGCGTGGGCGAGCGGGACAAGTCATTGGAGCGGGCTTCAGCGGTGGTAGGGCGCAGTTGGGGGTAAGGACGACTAAAGCAGTTAAGAAGATTGGTTGTTCAAACCTTAAACAGTTGGTTGAGGATAATAAACTGATTGTTGAGGACTATGACATCATCAACGAGCTCTCTACCTTTATTGTAAAGGGTTCCTCCTTTGAGGCAGATGATGGGTGTAACGATGACTTGGTTGCGTGTCTCTTTATCTTTGCATGGCTTACGGACCAAACATATTTTAAGGAACTTACCAATAACGATATCCGAAGAGTTATGATGAATGAACAGCAGGATATGCTGGAACAGGATATGGCACCCTTTGGTTTTATAGTAAATGGTCTTGAGGATGAGAATATTGGTGAAATGGTAGACGAGTATGGAACTCGTTGGGCTCCTATTGTAAGAGACAGTTCTGGAAGTTGGTAATTACCTAAATAAATTCAATAAGATCATGATGTTTTTTGATATAGCAGTTGTAACAAAGGATAACAGATTGGTCAATTAGGTGGAATACCTCTTTGCGGCTGTCGTCACTAGTTCCAACTCTTTTAGATACTTTATGTATCTCTGCATCATGGGGCCAGAATTTGAGACAGACATGTTCAGATTCTCCACAGTGAATACATGATTTGTGTGTGAGAAATTCATTTAAAAGAAACACTCGTTTCTGATAATTTTTTCGTGAAACCTTTTTGATAGTGTCTTTATATTTTTCGTAATGGGGGTTCATAATTCTATTTATATGATATAACACTTATAAAAACTGAGTTGTGTAAAAGAGTGTTTTTATAAATATCAGTATAATAATAACAACTCTCTTAGTTAGGAGTAAAGACATGTCATTTCTAGTATCACCCGGCGTACACGTTAGGGAAATTGATCTTACAAATGTTATTCCAGCAGTATCCACCTCTATCGCTGCTATTGCTGGGCCGTTTGCAAAAGGTCCGGTTAGTGCTATTACTGCAATTAGTTCGGAAGAACAACTTTTACATACATTTGGTAAACCAAATAGTTCAAATTTTGAGTGGTGGTTCACTGCTGCAAACTTCTTGCAGTATGGTGACGCACTCCGAGTGGTTCGTGCAGAATCAACCATATTAAACGCTGGATCAACCAGTGCTATTCTTATTCGTGACGATGACCATTATGAAGCTAGTTTCTCAACGGGACAGGGCTCTCATGGTGATTGGACTGCTCGTACCGCTGGTACTCATGGTAATTCACTTGGTGTTGATATCTGTGCAAGCCCCGCAGCATTTTCACAACAACTTGGTTCTCTTAACCTAGTTAATGGTGCTGGTGCAATTGGTGATTTGGAAATCACAGTTGATGACCAAAATGCAACTGCCGCATCAATCGTAATCGGGGACATCATTCAGTTCTACGATGCAAGTGATATCGTTTCAGTAGTTAACGGTGCAATCACAGTTGCTTCTAAAACTCTTACTCTTGATGGTGGAACTGGTACTCTTGCAGTTGGCCAACGTGTGCTTGGTGCTGGTATCTCTGATGGTGACGTAGTGGTTAAGATTGCATCTGTAACTTCGCAGAGTGGTAGTGCTGGTTCGGTTATCGGCGTTGTTGTTTTAGATAAAGCAATCACAGTTGCCAACGATGTACCTCTGGTATTTTCAGCTGCTGCTGGACATGACAAAGTGGAATCGGGTAACATAGAATATGAAGTTACAGCAATTTCTTCTGAAACTCTAACCATTCGGGTTCTTGATGATGTATCTGGTGGCGGACTTCAGACGATTATTCCTGATAACTCTCTCATTCGTCGTCGGTGGCGTTTCAGTGATTTATTTAACAGTGTTCCCGGTACATCAGATTGGTCAACTGCTAATGCTCGCGGTGAACTAGATGAACTGCATGTTGCAGTTTATGATAAAACAGGTGACATCACAGGTTATGATGTTGATGTCGCAGGGCAACGTACAGCTGCGGTTATCGAAGTGTTCCAAGGTTTGTCTAAGAACTCAGCTGCGAAGACAATTCAAGGTGGTAATAATTACTACCCAGATGTTATCTTCCGTGGTTCTAACTACATCTACTGGACAGATCATAATTCTGCTGGTACTAACTGGGGCACAGATATTGCCACAGGTACGGACTTCACAGTAGTTCCCGGTGTTGCTATTGCCACTCTAACAGGTGGAACGGATGATTACTCTGTTACTGCTGGTGAACTTGAACTTGCATATGACAAGTTTGGTGATACAGAAAATGTTGATGTTAATCTTATTTTAGGTGGGCCAAGTTCTGGTGTCGCAGACACAGAAGCTGGCCAGGATACATTTGTAACAATGATCACAGACCTTGTTGAATTGCGTAAAGACTGTGTTGGGTTTGTTTCACCATACCGTGCTGCGGTTGTTGGTGTAACGTCATCCATTACACAGACAGAAAATATCAAAGACGCATTTAACAAAAACCCATCATCTTCATATATGGTATACGATAGTGGATACAAGTATACATATGACAAATACAACGATGTGTATCGATTTGTTCCTTTGAACGGTGACACTGCTGGTCTTTGTGCTTACACAGATAACGTAGCAGACCCTTGGTTTTCACCAGCGGGTTACAATCGTGGTAATGTTCGTAGTGCAATTAAACTTGCTTACAACCCAATGAAAGCAGATCGTGACATTCTCTACAAGGCACGGATCAACCCAGTGGTTGACTTCCCAGGCCAAGGTGTTACGCTCTTTGGTGATAAAACTGCTCTTGCTAGACCAAGTGCATTTGATCGTATTAACGTGCGTCGATTGTTCCTTGTTCTTGAAAAAGCAATTTCCACTGCTTCGAAGTACATGCTCTTTGAATTTAATGATGAGTTTACTCGCGCACAGTTTCGTAACATGGTTGAACCCTTTCTACGAGATGTGCAGGGTCGGCGGGGTATTTTCGACTTTAAGGTTATCTGTGATTCAACTAATAATACTCCAGAAGTTATTGATCGTAACGAGTTTATTGGTGATATCTACATTAAACCAGCAAGGTCAATCAACTTTATTACACTAAACTTCATTGCAGTTAGAACTGGTGTTGCGTTTAGTGAGATAGGAGGTTAATCATGTCAAACATAGATGATTTTAAAGCTAATCTAATTGGTGGTGGCGCAAGAGGTAACCAGTTTCGGGTAACCCTTACTCCACCAGCTGGTATCGCTATCGGACTTGATGTTCGTAGAACATCCTTTCTTGTAAAGGCAAGTAGTTTACCATCTACAGCTATTACGGAAATTCCGTTGAAGTTTCGTGGACGTACTATCTACATGGCGGGTGATCGAGCTGAACCAGAACCTTGGACAACTACATTCTATAATGATACTGACTTTATGATTAAAAATGCAATTGAATTGTGGAATAATGGTATTAATGATTTTGCATTAAATACTGGTGTTGTATCTACATCTGACTATCAGACCGACTTAACTGTTGATCAATTAGATCGTGACGATACAGTTCTGAAGACATATATCTTCAGAAATGCTTGGCCGACAACAAGTGGTGCTGCAATTCCATTAGATATGACTGCTGAAAATGCTGTTGAAGAATTTGAATGTTCTTGGAGATATCAACACTTTGAAGCTTCCGGCGTTAACTTCTAATTTAAACCTACTAAATAGACAGTAGGAGATATTAGATATTATGGCACAATTATTCGGCTTTACAATACAAAAGGCACAAAAGGATCAGGGGCCCCGTGAAAAAACTTTCACGGACTCCGATTCTGATGACGGCACTCAAGAGATTGCTGGCGGTGGTTTCTTTTCATCTGTTTTAGATACAGACGGACGGGAAAAATCTGACCTCGATCTCATTCGTCGTTACAGAGATATTTCAATGCAATCGGAGTGTGATGCTGCGGTTGAAGATATTGTTAATGAAGGTATTATTTCAAACCTTAATGATATTCCTGTTAATATAGATTTACATAATCTACCTTATCCCGAAAAAATTAAAAGTAGAATTAGAGCAGAATTCAGTGAAGTTCTGAGGCTTCTCAATTTTGGTGAAAAGGGTCACGACATTTTTCGTCGGTGGTATATTGATGGACGGATTTACTACCACAAACTCATTGATTCTAAAGACCCAAAGAAGGGGCTTCAACAATTAAGACATATTGATCCTACTAAGATTCGTAAGGTTAAAGAAACACAAAAAGACCCTGATCCAAAGAATCATGGTATTGAGATGGTAACAAAAGTAGATGAGTATTTCATCTATAATGACAAGGGGTTTGCAACCGCTGGCGGTGGAGGAAGTAACCAAGGAATTAGGATTTCTCTTGATTCTGTTGTGTATGTTCCATCAGGTCTACTTGATCACAACTCTGGCCGGGTTATCTCTTATCTACATAAAGCAATTAAACCAGTTAACCAGTTGCGTATGATTGAGGATGCGATTGTTATCTATCGTATCTCTCGCGCCCCTGAGCGTAGAATTTTCTACATTGATGTCGGTAATCTACCAAAAATTAAAGCAGAACAGTATCTAAAAGATGTGATGAATCGTTATCGTAACAAGCTTGTTTATGATGCGACTACAGGTGAGATTCGGGATGATAGAAATCATATGAGTATGTTGGAAGATTTCTGGTTGCCTCGCCGTGAAGGTGGTCGGGGCACAGAAATTACAACACTTCCCGGTGGTTCTAACCTTGGGGAAATAGATGATATAGTATACTTCCAACGAAAACTATACCGTTCACTTAACGTGCCGATTTCAAGACTTGAAGCTGAAAACGGATTCAGTATGGGAAGAGCATCAGAGATTACCCGTGACGAACTTAAATTTACTAAGTTTGTTCAACGGATTCGGAAGAAATTTACCCCCCTATTCACTGACCTACTCAAGACTAACCTACTCCTAAAAGGAATAATTTCGCCAGAAGATTGGCCTCGTATGCAAGAGCATATTCAGTATGACTTCATGGAAGATGGTCACTTTGCAGAGTTGAAAGATGCAGAACTTCTGAATGATCGTATTCAGACACTTGATAGCATTCAGTCTTACATTGGAACATTCTTCAGTAAAGAATATGTGTTAAGGAAGGTTCTAAATCTGACTGATGCAGAAATTAAAGAAATGCGTGATCAAATGGCGAAAGAACTTGATACTGATCCAATGGATGGTGGAGTTGCAATACCTGATGGTGGTGATGGTATCACAAGATATCCACAGGATGCAACTGGTGGTGTTATTGCACCGGAGGAGATGCCAGACTATGAAGACCCTGAGCAAGACGGTAAACCAGATGATGATCAGAAATTCGATAAAGGAGATAAATAATGGATAAAGATTTTGTAGATTCAATTGCGGCCGGTGATAATCTTGCCGCAGAAACCGCATTTAATGTTGCAATGGCTGCAAAGGTTGGTGATACATTGGAGATTAAACGCAAGGAAGTATCAAAGACTTTTGTTGGTTCTGGTGTAAAAACAAATGAAACGGATTGAAGAAATTTATGAGTCAACCGTTGTTGAGCGGGATGAACATAAGAAATCTAAGCAATATAAACGGCTTTCGCCTAAGATGAAGGATGCCGTAGACGATTTGTTTAAGAAAATGGATGCGAAACCTTCAGATTTCCTAAATAGTTTCGAAACAACTATAACCGATATATCTAAGAAATATAAAGTCCCTGAGAAGGAACTTCTTGGATATTTCGAAAAAGAAATGTTAGCGATCTAGGAGAGATAGATGTCATTTGTAACGACAACATTAAGAGATACGATTGTGAATGCACCAGCTGCTGGTGGTATCGTAACGGTAAAGGCAATCTTTGATAATGATACTGCTGACAATCTTATTCTTAATGCAGACACCCCTTCTCTTTCTGGATTTGCAAACGGTTGTAAGTTAGACCTGTCCCGTGCTTGGTGGGCCCTCACTCAGGGTACTGCTGCAGCAAACACTGGTGATTTGATCATTAAGTTTATCGGTTCTTCGACAAATGTAGTTGCATTACAACTTGCTGGTACAGGACACTATGATGGTTCTGCTGGACTAATCAAGGGAACTGCAACAAATACGACTGCAACATCCTCTGATATCAACGGAGAAACAAGGGGCACTTCTGGGTTTGTTATTTTAGAATTTAAAAAAGACAACGCTTGGACGGCATAAGGATAGAACAATGAAGTTATTTTCAGAGACAGTAGAAGATGTAGAATATATCACTGAAGCAAAAGAGGGTGGTGGTAAGGACTACAAGATTCGTGGCATTTTTATGCAGGCTGACATCAAGAACCGTAATGGTCGGGTGTATCCTATGGAAATACTTAATAAAGAAGTTACTAAATATAATAAAAATTTTATTAAAGAAAAACGTGCATTTGGTGAACTGGGGCATCCAGACGGGCCAACCGTCAATCTGGAGCGTGTATCCCATATGATTACGTCTTTGGAACCAGAGGGAAAGAACTTTATTGGAGAGGCGAAGATTATGTCTACGCCTATGGGTGAGATTGTGAAAAGTCTTATGGACGAAGGTGCAAAACTAGGTGTTTCCTCACGGGGAATGGGTAGTTTAGACGAAAAAGGTGGCGCAAGCTATGTGCGGGACGACTTCTATCTCGCAACAGCAGCAGACATTGTTGCTGACCCTTCCGCACCAAACGCTTTTGTTGAGGGTATTATGGAAGGTAAGGAGTGGGTTTGGGACAACGGAGCGCTGTTGGAATCGGAAATGGTAGAGATGAAAAAAGAGTTTGATGTGAAGCAACGTCAAAGGAACGCAAATAAGGAAGCTTTAGCATTCGCAAAGTTTCTTAAAAGACTTTAATTTATAAATAATCAATACACAGGTAAGGAGACCCCTATGTCAGAATTAGAACAAACAATTGAAGAGTTGGAAGCGGAAGTGCTTGCAGAACTCGAAGAAGCAAGTGATGCCCAGACTAAGGGTGCTACTCCTGCTGAACCAAAGAAGAAAATTGGTAAAGAAACACCCGGTGGCGAAGTTGCCGATGTTGGTGGTGCTGATCCAGAAGCCAAAGTCGAAAAAGGTGCTGATGAAGATCGTGACGAAAAGGCAATTGGCAAGAAGGCCGCAGCTGCTGCAAAAGCAGTTTCCAGTGATGCACAACAGAAGGGCGCTGGTAAAGCAGACGGTCCTCAAAAACTCGCTGCTGGTCATGTACCAGAAGGCGAAGTTGTTGCTGAAGCAAAGAAAATGACTAAAGCACAGGCGCTAGAACAGATTGGAAAGATGAAGAAAGGCGAAATTGAAGAAATGCTCGCAGCTCATGAATCCAGTCTTGCTGAAGCAGATAATGCTAAGACGGAAGAAGAGTTAAAAGCTCTTGAAGATGCCAAATCAGAAATAGAAGAAAAAATCAAATCTATTAGTGTCAAGGAAGACGTTGCCGCTCTCGTAGATGGCGAAGGTCTTTCTGAAGAGTTTAAGAATAAGGCAGCAACAATTTTTGAAGCTGCTGTTAAATCAAAAACCCGTGAGGAAATCACTCGTATTCACGAAACAATGACTGGCGAGTTTGAAGTAAAACTGGAAGAGTCGGTTGATACTCTTACAGAAAAAGTAGATACATATCTCAACTATGTTGTAGAGGAATGGACGAAAGAGAATGAGTTGTCAATCGAGCGCGGTTTGAAGGGCGAGATTGCAGAAGACTTTATCTCTGGACTGAAACAGTTGTTTGAAGATCACTATATTGATGTGCCGAATGAGAAATATGACGTTCTCGAAGCACAGTCTGAGAAGATTAACGAACTAGAAGAGAAAGTTAACTCTGTTATGGAGCAGAATGTTGCTCTTACACAGGTTAAGTCACAACTAGTTCGTGAGCAGGTCATTTCTGAGGTTTCCGAAGAGTTGACCGATACTGAAATTGAGAAGTTCAAGTCTCTAACAGAAGATGTTGACTTTGTTTCGGAAGAGTCCTTTCGCGCAAAACTCCACACCTTAAAGGAAAGTTATTTCCCGAAAACGATTGTTGAACAGACTTTTGATGATGAAGATGGTGGCACCGCACAGGACATTGATACGACTGGCGCTATGACAGCGTATATGTCGGCAATTAGTCGTAACAAAAAACGTGCCCAATAACCCAATAATATTATAAACAGATGTAAATTATAAAGGAGAAACTAATGTTTCAGACAGAACATCTACAAGAAAAGTGGCAACCAGTCCTAGAACACCCCGATCTTCCAAAGATTGAGGATTCTTACAAGCGGGCAGTTACTACTCTCATCTTAGAGAACCAAGAAAAAGCAATGAAAGAAGACCGTGGTTTTCTTTCAGAAACAGCGCCAGTCAACAGCATGGGTGGTGGTCAGATGGATACATGGGACCCAATTTTGATCTCCCTAGTTCGTCGTGCAATGCCTAACCTGATCGCTTATGACGTTTGTGGTGTGCAACCAATGACTGGACCAACTGGTCTTATCTTTGCGATGCGTTCCTCACTCGCCTCACAAGACGGTGCAGAAGCTCTCGTTGATGAGTCATTCCCTGATACATCCAACCAGAACGCTGCCGGTACAATTGGTGGTGGTGATATTGCTACTACTGAAACTAACCCATCAGTTCTTAATGATTCCCCAGCAACGGCTTATACCTCTGCAACTGGTATGACACGCAGTCAGGCTGAAGCACTTGGTGATAGCGGTACAAACGCTTTCGCTGAAATGGCCTTCAGTATTGAAAAGTCTACGGTTACTGCCGTTTCTCGCGCACTCAAAGCAGAGTACACGATGGAACTTGCACAGGACTTGAAGGCAATTCATGGTCTTGACGCCGAGACAGAACTTGCTAACATTCTCAGCACAGAAATTCTTGCTGAAATCAACCGTGAAGTTATTCGTTCTCTGTATGTTACAGCTGTTGCGGGTGCTCAGGTTAACACAACTAACGCTGGTATCTTTGATCTGGACACCGACTCTAATGGTCGTTGGTCAGTTGAGAAGTTCAAAGGTCTTATGTTCCAGATTGAACGTGATGCCAACGCGATTGGTCAACAAACTCGTCGCGGCAAAGGTAACATGCTGATTGTTTCGGCTGACGTTGCTTCTGCCCTTCAAATGGCTGGTGTTCTTGATTACACACCTGCTCTAAACAACAACCTCGCAGTTGACGACACATCTTCCACATTTGCTGGTACGATGAATGGTCGCTTCAAGGTTTATGTTGACCCATATGCCGCTAACGTAGCTGCTTCGCAGTACTATGTTGCTGGTTATAAGGGCACATCGCCTTACGATGCTGGTTTCTTCTATTGCCCATACGTTCCCTTACAAATGGTTCGTGCGGTTGGTGAGAATTCCTTCCAGCCTAAGATTGGTTTCAAGACCCGTTATGGTCTTGCTGCTAACCCATTCGCTGGTGCGGGTGCGGTTGCTGCTGGTGACACGGTTAATACCGATGCTTCACTGGATGCGAACACCAATGCTTGGTATCGTAGAGTCAAAGTATCCAATCTCATGTAAGATTGGTTTCTATAATAAGAAACTTAACTAAAAAACTTAGAGGGTGCCCGAAAGGGTGCCCTCTTTTTTGTTATAAATACTTATATAGATATAAACAAATAATATAGGGGAAAAATATTATGTCGTATGTTGTTACTTCTGTTCGAGTTCGACCCAATACTGGAGTTGCTTGGTATTCTACGAGTGACGGGTTAAAAAGTTATGTTGCAACGAATTTTACTGATCGCGGAACCAGAACATCAATAAGCAAGTCTGTGAGTGATGATGGATTAACCCAAACAATTGTAACAAGCTATCCTAATGAGGCGGCATGGAATACCTTTAAAACTGATTTGGAGGTGGTAAATGCCTTTAATACTCGCAAAACTTACTATACAGACAATAATATAACAATCACAATAACAAAAACAGAAAGTTGATAGTATAAATAATATGGCAACTGCACAATCACCACTAGCAAGGCAACCAGACAAGTTAGACTATGCAAGTCCGACTCAGTTTCGATTTGGTATCAATCAACTTCCAAAGGTTGAGTTTTTTACTATTAATGCAAACTTACCTGGCATTGATGCTCCAACAATAGATTTTGCAAATCCCTTTAAAAATATTCCAATTATGGGTGATAAACTTACATATGAAAATCTTACTATCACGTTTATTGTTGACGAATACCTAGAGAATTATCAATCACTTCATAATTGGATGACGGGAATTGGTTTTCCATCAGACAGGTCTGAGTTTAAAACACATAGAGATGTAACATCAATTGCTCCAGCTGGTGGTAGAACCACTCCAGTTGATATTGTAAGTTCTACAACATCAGATAAATCAATGTATTCAGATGCCTTTCTTATGTTACTCTCCAATAAGAATAATCCTATTTTGAATGTTATATTCGAAAATCTATTTCCTATATCATTAAGTGGGTTGGATTACACACAGGGGGCAACAGATGTTGAGTATATGTCTGCTACTGCATCCTTTGCATATCAAATCTATAAATTTGAGGGTGTATAAATAAAATTGAGCAGATTTGGTAATGCTTTAACATTTATCAAATCTATAGACTTAATTTCTAGTGACGACTCGTTCGAACTCACTAGGGTCAATATAACACAAGAAAGATACTATACCAAACTGCTCACTTTTTCATTATGAGGTAAATATGGATTTAGATACATTAAAAAATACTGCAAGAACAGACCTTCCCGTAACTGATCTGGAACACATCGATCAGGAATCATATAAAAATCAACTAATAAAACAGAAGTGGCTGGACTTCAAGGCAGACTTTGAACTGCTTTTGATTAAGGCTAAATCTGATCACCAACTTCTGTATCGTCAGAAGTGGGAATATTATGGTGGCAAAGCTGATGCAAAGGTTTATGCTGCAAAACCTTTTGACATTAGGGTTATAAAGACAGACCTTGTAATGTACATTCAGACTGATGAGGATATTCTTAGAATCTCAAACAAAATGGGGTATTATGAATCCTGCATTGATTATTGTAAGGGTGTAATCAAGTCTATCGATAATCGTGGATGGGACATCCGTAATGCAACTGATTGGAAAAAGTTTGAAGCTGGGATGATATAAATGACATCAGTAAAATCTTGTGATTGTTTTTCAACAGTAATAACCCAGTTTTCTTTAAATATAGAACATTCTCATATGATGAAACGTATACTTTTATCATCTGATAAATTACATGAGGATAAAGTATTTAAAATTTTGGTAAACCATATATTAAAATCTACAACTTCTGTTCTAGAAAAACAACAATATCAATATGACAAAATAGAGATAACAAATATGTGGTCAAATACACTTAATAGTGGCGAATCACATCCCCCACATACACACTCAAATAATTTCTTATCTGGGGTATATTATCTGAAAGCAGGAAACACTTCACCGATACAATTCTTTGATCCTAGACCGGCTGCTCATGTGTTACAACCAAGAAACACTCCAAACTTTATAAACTCCAGTATGGTTGAATTTGATTCTATAGAGGGTGTTGGGTATATCTTTCCATCTTGGTTGTCGCATTGGGTTCCACCCACTAAGGAACAACGTGTCAGTGTCTCATGGAATATTCTATTGCGGGGCCACTACGGGGAACATGGTACACTGCAAAATGCGTATATCTAAAAAGAACGAAGTATATTTGATACTTGACGATATGGAAGATTCTACTCGGCAGGAACTAACTTCATTTTTTGAGTTTGAGGTTCCAGGCTTTAAGTTTATGCCCATGTATCGTAATCGTATGTGGGATGGAAAGATACGACTCTTCTCTCCAGCAACAGGTGAGATATACGTTGGATTGCTTCAGTATATTAGGGGTTTTTGTAAGAAAAATGGAATAGACTATATATTAGAAGAGGGAGTTGAAAATGAGAGGGTTATTGTTCGTCAGGTTGTTAGAGATTTCATCAGAAGCCTCAAACCTAAATCACGGGGAAAATTCCTTAAAGTCCGTGATTACCAAATTGATGCAGTACATCATGGTATTTCCAGAAATCGTGCTCTGCTTGTTTCTCCTACTGCTTCGGGTAAATCCCTCGTAATATATTCGTTAGTTCGTTATTATCATATGATGGGCCTAAAAACCCTGATACTAGTTCCCACCACTTCATTAGTGGAACAAATGTACACAGACTTTGAGGACTATGGTTGGAGCTCTGATACATACTGTCAGAAGGTATATCAGGGTCATGACCGCAAGGTAACTAAAGATGTTGTAATATCAACATGGCAATCATTATATAAAATGCCGAAGAAATATTTTGAAGATTTTGGGTGCGTAATCGGTGACGAGGCTCATCTATTTAAGGCAAAGTCTCTTACTGGTATAATGACAAAGTTACACCTATGTAAGCACAGATTCGGTCTTACAGGGACGCTAGATGGTTGCCAGACGCACCAACTGGTATTGGAGGGACTATTTGGTCCACTTGAAAAAGTAGTCACCACACGGGAGTTAATTGAGAAGAAAACTCTTGCTGACCTTAAAATCAAGTGTATAATTCTAAAACATGAGAATATAAAGTTAAGGATGAAATATGCTGAAGAACTAGAATATATTGTCACCCATAAAGGTAGGCAAGATTTTGTTATTGATCTGCTAAAACATCTCAAGGGAAATACCCTTTGTCTCTTTCAACTAGTAGAGAAACACGGTAAACCTCTGCATACAGCTGTAGAAAAAATAATTATAGATCGCAATATATATTTTGTTTATGGTGGAACTAATACTAATACTAGAGAAGAAATAAGGGCGTTAATTGAGAATGCAAAGAATTCTATCGTTATTGCAAGTTACGGTACATTTAGTACGGGTATTAATATTCGCAATATTCATAACATCGTGTTCTCATCACCCAGTAAAAGTAAAATTAGAGTCTTGCAGAGTATTGGACGAGGTTTGCGGCAAAGTGACACTAAAGATTCCGTTTTAATTTTTGATATTGCAGATGATTTAACTTTTAGAAATCAAAGTAATTTTACTCTTAATCACTTTCAAGAGCGTATTAAAATTTACAACTCTGAAAAATTCGAGTATGATATCAGTAAGGTAAAACTAAATCAGTTATAAATAGTAATATGAATATAAATGATACATATAAAATCTTAAAGCTTATAAGTGGTGAAACCATCATTTGTGAGCTCACAGAATCTGATGGTAAATATAGAATTTCTAGGCCTATGCAAATGCATATCCACCCTCAAATGTCAATGATGGGAATGTCTGAATCTTTGATGCTCTCACGTTGGGTTGAACCCTTTACGGAAGAGGAATCTTTTGAGATCGACCCGAAACATGTTATTATTACGTTAACAGCATCTCCCGGTTTAAGCATATATTATGCGGGGGTGATGAACAAAATAGACACCGGGCGAGAAATAACCTCATCGATGGATAATATTAATAAAGAAGATATATATGATGAACTTCTAGAAGAACTAGAAGTAGAAAGTAAATCAATACATTAATGTAGTTCTATGAACCAAGGACAAGCATAATATAACACAATTTTTATGCAGAGTCAAGGGTCTTTTTTTATATTATAATGTACCTTGACTTAATCATTATAATATAGTATAGTGGTTAAAGATTAAGGAGATTACCTATGGCAAAAGCAAAGACCGAGCATTACGTCGATAATAAAGTTTTTTTAACCGCAATGGTTGAATGGAAAAGAAAATGTAAAGATGCATTAGAAGTTGAGGAACAAATTCCTCCTGTTACTAATTACATAGGTGAATGTTTTCTCAAAATTGCAACACACCTATCCTATAGGCCTAATTTTATAAATTACACATATAAGGATGATATGATTTCAGATGGTATTGAAAACTGCCTTCAATATGCTTCAAACTTCAATCCAGAGAAATCGTCGAATCCTTTCGCATACTTTACCCAAATCATCTACTACGCCTTCATCCGAAGAATCCAAAAAGAAAAAAAGCAAACCCATATTAAAAATAAAATTATAGGGGGAATCGATTATCAATCATATAATACTATGCCAGGGGATTCCTCAAGTTATAATATCTCAAATTCTTTTGCTATAGAAAATCTCCCACAAGAAGATGTATATAAACCTAAGAAAGTAGAAAATACTACTACTAAGGATAAAAAAGGTTTAGAGAATTTTATGGAAAATGATATTGAAAAAGTTGCCTTGAAAGGTGATGAGCGTTGAAAATTGCCATAATTTCGGACACTCATTTTGGGGCTAGAAATGATAACCAAAACTTTAGCGATTTCTTTTACAAATTTTACGAGAACACTTTCTTTCCTGCGTTAAAGGAAAGGGGCATCACTACCTGTATTCACATGGGTGATGTGGTAGATCGGCGTAAGTACATTAGTTTTAAAACTGCTAGTGATTTTCGTAAGAGGTTTATTGGTCGTTTTCAAGAGATGGGTATTGATTTACACATCATTATCGGCAACCATGATACATTCTATAAGAACACCAACGAAGTTAACTCTATGGAAGAGTTGGTAGGTTCGGATAGGTTCAACATTTATACTGGCCCTAGAGTTGTAGAGTTTGATGGTTGTCCCATTCAGTTTATGCCGTGGATTAATGCTGGTAACTATAATGAGTCGATGGATGCGTTAAAACATTCCCCCGCACAGATTCTTATGGGTCATTTAGAGGTAAATGGTTTTGAAATGCACATAGGTCATAAGTCTGATGGTGGATGGGATAAAGAGTTATTTCGTAGGTTTGATTTATGCTTTAGTGGACACTTTCATCATAAATCTGATGATGGCCAGATATATTATTTGGGTACTCCGTATGAGATTACTTGGAGTGATTATAATGACCCGAAAGGGTTTCACATCTTTGATACAGCGACACGAGAACTAGAGCGTATTATTAATCCTTATACACTTCATGAAAAGATTTTCTATGATGACACCACAGTGGATTATACCAAAGAGGATGTGTCTAAGTATAAAGAGAAGTTTGTAAAACTAATCGTGGTGAACAAGAAGGAATTATATCAGTTCGACAAGTTCACAGACAGGTTGCTGCAAGCTGACGCATTTGAGGTCAAGATTATCGAAGACTTCTCTGAGTTGGATGCTGATAATGTATCTGATGATATTGTGGAGAATACCGAAGACACGATGACGTTGTTGGAGAAATACATTGACCAGTTAGATGTTACTTTGAGTAAGGACAGATTGAAAAATACGATGCGGTCACTTTACACTGAAGCACAAGATTTGGAGTTATAGATATTATTCATTTTGAAAAAGTACGTTGGGCCAATTTTCTTTCTACTGGCAACAACTTTACAGAGATACAGTTAGATAGAAATTCAACCACATTAATTATTGGAGAAAACGGTGCAGGTAAATCTACTATTCTTGATGCTCTTTGTTTTGGTTTGTTTGGTAAGCCATTCCGCAATATTAACAAACCTCAACTACTAAACTCTGTCAATGGCAGTGCTGCGATTGTTGAGGTTGAGTTCCGTATTGGTTCCAAGAAGGTTAGGGTTGTTCGCGGCATCAAACCAAACATATTTGAGATTCATATCAACGGTAAGTTGTATAACCAAGACGCTAACTCCCGTGACTACCAGAAGTATCTTGAACAACAAATCCTAAAGCTGAACTATCGCAGTTTTACACAGGTTGTTGTTCTGGGCTCTTCCACCTTTGTTCCCTTCATGCAGATGAAGTCTAAACATCGCCGTGAGGTTGTTGAGGAGATACTTGACATTCAGATTTTCTCTCTGATGAACATGTTGCTCAAACAGAAGTTAAAGACTATTTCTGAAGATATGCGTGAATCTAATTATCAGTTCAGTTTGACAACAGAGAAGATTGTCCTACAGGAGAAGTATATTGATGAAATGTTTATGCATAAGGAAAAACTTATACAGGAAAAAAACTCACTTATAGTTGGGAACGAGGAAGAGATTTTCAAGAAGAATCTGGATATTAAATCACACACTAAAAATAATCAAGAACTTCTGTTATGTATTGATGATACCGATAATGTAAATACCAAGCATATCAAACTAAAGGATATTTATTCACAATTAAAAGAGAAGCATCGATCTCACACTAGGCTTGTTGGTTTCTTTGAGGGTAATGAGGAATGCCCAACTTGTCAGCAGCACATTGATGAAAACTTCAAATCTTCTATTATTGATAAGAAGAAAGGTGAAGCAGATAAAGTCAATTCTGGAATGACAGAGCTTAAAGAAGAGCTGTCTAAAATTACTTCCCGACAGAAAGAGATAAGTGGTATTGCTGTTAAGATTAGGGAGAACGAAGTTTATATTGCAAGAGAGAATAGTTCTCTCATTCAACTCGAAAAATTTAATGCTACTTTGCAGTCAGAGATCGATCAATTAAAGAATGGTGAAGTTAACAGGGGTGATCATAATGAACTTAAAGCTTTAAAGGAAATTTTGTCTAATATTGATATACAGAAATCAAAGTTGCGTGAGGATCAAACTTATGCAGAAGCTTCAAGAAGTATGCTACAGGATACTGGCATTAAGACCAAGATCATTAAGCAATATCTTCCTGTCATGAACAAGTTGATTAACACCTATCTAACCTCTATGGAATTTTATGTGAACTTTACGCTGAATGATAATTTTGAGGAAACCATCAAGTCACGCTATCGTGATGAGTTTACTTATGAATCGTTTAGTGAGGGCGAGAAGATGCGTATTGACCTTGCACTACTATTCACATGGCGAGCAGTCGCAAAGATGAAGAACAGCACCAATACCAATCTGCTTATTCTGGATGAGATATTTGACAGTTCGATGGATAGCACTGGTACAGATGAGTTTCTAAAAATCCTCAATACGCTCGGTGATGAGAATGTATTTGTGATTAGTCATAAACAAGATATGTTGGTTGATAAGTTTAGAAGCACAATCAAATTTCAAAAGGTAAAGAATTTTAGTCATGTGGTTATCAACTGAAAATAGTATAAAATATATTGAAGATGGTTTTTTAGACCATAGAGACGCTTTGGTGGGTTATAAAAACAATTCTCTACGATCTCTTATGAATATATCGGCTAAAGATTCAATAGGTAGTGGCGATAGTTTATTTTTACAATTGGTATGTTTAGTAGAAAAACCAAAAAAGATAATGGAGATAGGTACATGGATAGGAACTAGTAGCTATAGTTTGGCACAATCTTCTGACGCACTTATATACACATGCGATGAAGGACCAGATAATTTTTATAAAATTGAGGGCCAGGAATTATATATAAACAGAATTATTCGTCATCCAGACACACATAGTTCTAAATTTCTAAAAAATATAGATGGTGGTTTTGACTTTGTATTTGTTGATGGTTGGTTAACGGATGATGATGCTAAGGGTATATTTGATAAGTGTGAGAATAAGTTTACATTTATAACTCATGATTATTATAGATATGAAAAACCAAAACCAGTGTTTTGTAAGGGACACCATGCCGTAGAGAGAATGATAAAATATGCTTGGGAAAATGGATATGAGTGTGAATTGTATCCACCAAGTCCAGATTGGTATAGTGCTGGGGGTTACTACGTTAAAAAGTTTGGTGGTGTTAATCAATGTTGTGCAATGGTAAAATTTGAGAGGGTATAATGGGAAAACGAAGTGATTTTGAAAGAAAACCCAGAGATTATTACATAACTCCTATTGAAGCAGTAGAACCTCTTGTAGAACATTTACCAAAGACTTTTGATTTTGCAGAACCATGTGCTGGTGATGGTACGTTGGTAAATCATATTGAAAATTTGATAGAAGGTGCTGTTTGTACATGGGCAAGTGATATTGAACCACAAAATAAACGTGTATTAAAAAATGATTATTCACAATTGACAAGTTGTGAGTTAGAAGAATCTGAATATATAATAACAAATCCGCCTTGGGATAGGAAAATGCTTCATCCGATGATTGAACACTTCGCGAAACAGAAACCCACTTGGTTGTTGTTTGATGCTGATTGGATGCACACAAAACAGAGTGTAGACTATGTTCAGTATCTACACAAGATTGTGAGTGTAGGCCGAATCAAGTGGTTTGGAAATATGACAGGTAAAGACAATTGTGCATGGTATTTGTTTGACTATAACTCTACAAGAAATGCACCACTATTTTATGGGAGAAAAAAATGACAGGTGAACACACAGTAAGACCAATACCCATTGAACCCCTAGTTCATGTAACAGACCCAATTCTAAAGAACCCCCTTGCACCATGCTCGGTAGACCTAGACCGTAAGGCACTAGAGGAAACCTTGCGTGATGCGATAAAACATTATCAGGGCATTGGCCTGTCTGCGAATCAGATTGGTGTTAAGGAACGTGTTTTCATGATGTATTCAGATATCAAGAAGAAAGAATTAATCATATGTTTTGATCCTCTGATTACAGAGTATCATCTTGAAACGATTATTATGGATGAGGGTTGTTTGACATGGCCCGGTCTGTGGTTGAAGGTGGAACGCCCAGAGGGTATTCGGTGCAATTATTACGATGTGGATGGGGAACTGGTACAGGTTGAGATGCACGGGCTAGAGGCACGAATCTTCCAGCATGAATATGACCATATGGAGGGGACAAACTTCACCAAACGGGTGAGTCCTTTGAAATTGAACATGGCAAAACGCAGAGCTGCAAAGATGAGAAAGAAGTCACTTCTATCGATAGAAGAGAAATAATAATGAAATTACCAACTAAATTACAAGTAAATAACCTTTTAGATCATTATAAAAATTATCGGTATTCTGATGCTGAGAAGTTAGCAATATCGATGACTCAAGAGTTTCCAGAGTTTCCAATTAGTTGGAAAGTGCTTGGAGCAATACTCATGCGAACATGTAGGATGCCAGCTGCATTAGTTGTTAATCAGAAATCGGTGGAATTGGTTCCAAACGATTTTGAAGCTCACTACGACTTGGGTATCGTACTGCAAGAACTTGGTAGATTTGAAGAGTCTGAAGTTAGTCTTCGAGCAGCGGTACAGTTAAACCCGGATTTTATTGAAGGGTATTACTATTTGGGTATTGTATATCGCGCACTGGATAGATTGGATGAGTCTGAAGAAAATTATAGAAAGGCATTAGAACTAAAACCTGACTTGTCAGAAGCAATTATGAACATAGGTCAGTTGTATGTTGATAGGGAACATTATGAATCAGCAATAGAACAATTTGACCTGTTGGATACATGGGATTCAAGAGCCCGTGGTATGGAATGTTTATATGCGCTGGGACGAATTGATGAGATTTATGAAAGAATTGAATCTAGGGATGATGATGAAAATATACGAGTAGCTGCTCTTGCCT